>OBVS01000014.1_pt1 | contig 279136 bp, 245 predicted proteins | sample 1476211 | NCBI WGS metagenome assembly OBVS01 (sample SAMEA2580025, study PRJEB22360) | human gut metagenome | biome: human gut; feature: human-associated habitat; material: faeces | place: Denmark | collected 2008/2010 | reverse complement strand
TTTACTGCTTCTTCTAACATTTCTTGTGTTGACATTTATATTTTCCTCCTTCTGATATATTCCCCTAAAATATGCTAAAATTATATTGAAAGGGGGTGAGATTTATGCTAACTAATGAACAAAGAGCTCATGATTTAACTATTTCAGCTTTGAGTTATCTTATGTCAAATCAATCTAATACAGTTTCTATTAGCTTAAATGGTGTAGATACTGCAGAAGATGGTTCCAGACATCTTGATATTTTCAAAATGTACGTTGATTTATATAATCAAACATTAGATTCTATGAATCGTGAGTTTTCAAAATAGATGATGCTATAGTTTTTCCATCTATTTTTATTTCTAGTAACTGCTCTTGAACTGGTACTTCTGGAGCAGTTTCTTTTAAGAAATTCTTTAATGATTTTAAAACATCATCTAAAACTTGTTTATCTCCTGCTACTCTTCTATTAGTTTCAATATGCCAAACTATATTTTCAATTTGCTTTTTATTCATTTATACTTCCTCCTATTTCTCAATTTCTTGATTTTCTTTGAATTTAGGTAACTTATCTTTTAATTCTTGGTCAGTTACAGGTACACCTACTAATTTAACAATAGCCCTACTTCTTGAATTACTAAAAAGAGATACTCCTATATCATTCAATCGTTTCTCTAGTTTAAAAAATGCCATTCTTTTACTAGTTGCTTCTTGATATAATCCATCACTTTCCCATCCTTCTAATGAAATAAGATATAAACAATCTCCAACTTGACTATCTAATTCTGCATTTATTAAATTATTAACAGTTACCTCTAATGCTTTTGCTAACTTTTCAACTTCATCAAGTCCTATACGATATTTAACATTCTCGATATTACTTAATCTGCTTAATTTTATTCCTGCCTTTTTAGCCAGTTCTTCTTGAGTTAGTCCTAACAATTTTCTCTTATCAACAATATTTATTGCAATATCACAATAAAAGTCATATCCTATTCTTTCTATTATGCTACTTTCATAAAATCTCATATAAATTTACCTCCTACATTCTCATTTGAGCATTACAACCCATTATCATCAACTCTAGCTCTCTATTAGGTTGCCAATCTATTATTGTTTTCTTTGCTAAATCAAAGTCCTTTACTGGTGTATCTTTATAAGAAGCTACTTGTAAAATATCTTTAAAGTTCTTCCAACATTGTCTAAATGTCTTATTACCTAACTCCTTATAAGCTGGACTATCTTTACCACCTAATATAGCCATTACCTTTTTATTAACTAAATCTTGCAAAACTTTTTGCGCTCCTGTTTCTATTGTCATTCTTTCTTCTAGAGTTGTTATTCTATTATCCATTTCAACAGTTTTCTCATCTAACATTAATATTGCTTGAAGTTCTTTAGATAATTTAGGAATATTAATAGCTTGTCCCCTCATATTGAAGTATCCATCAACTAACTTTTCGTATTGCTCCCAAGCCACATCATCTTCTAAAATCTTTAATAGCTTTGCATATCCTCTTTCTGATAATAGGTAAACGTTATTACTTGCATTTAATGAATTTTGACTATAAATTCCGCTGTCAATTAAATTGACCGCGAATCCAGTTCCTTTTAAATCTATAATATCAATACCATCTTTAAACCTTTCTTTGTTCATATTGATAGATTGATTGATAGCTTTAAGTTCTCTTCCATGTATGCTCGCAAGTTCTTTAACTAACATTGCTTTTTTATTTTCACCAAATCCGCCTTCAATATCGTGAAATTTCATTCCTGCAATTTCTTTTAATCCATTAATCTTTATTAAATTATTCATTTCCAATCCTCCTTAATTTTTGCTCCATTGAAGTTAAACTCTTAATTGAGTTATATTATCTAAATCTGAAAAATCTTTTCCTTGAGCTTCTTTTAAAAATCTTTCTAACTCAAAGTCAGTTACTTTTTTACTTCCTAAAACTAAATATTTTAAATGTCCTTTTTTCATTAATTCATATACATAACTAGGATTTACTCTTAATACCTTTGACACTTCTTTTACGGTTAAAAGTTTCATATTTTCCCCCCCTTTTATAAATTTCCTGTAAACTTTTATATATGAAATAAAAATATAAAAATTATCTTATAAGTCTAGTATTTAATTTTCCAGTAAACCATGTGTATTTACGACATTTTTGAATAAATTTAAATTTATCTCTAATTCACTGGATATATTAAGCAATGTTTCTAAACTAGGTGAATATCTTCCACTTTCAATGTCAGATATATAACTTCTTGAAAGACAGCATTTATCAGCTAGAAATTGTTGGGTCATATTCTTGCTTTTCCTCGCTTCCTTTATAATACTTCCAATTTCTTTTTTTGAATTTATTTTCAATACTTTCTCCTCCTTTCTATATTTAAATTGTATTGTATTAACGACATTTTGTAAAATGTAATTTACTAGTATTTACGACTTTCATGAAGGATTAGGGTATATTTTTCTTTCTCTTCCTCTTTTTTGCTCATTTTCCCTTGTATTTACGACATTTTACTAGTTGAATTTCCGACATTATTGTTATATACTTTATCTATAGTCGGTAATGACGACAGGAGGTTATAAAATGGATTTAGGTTTAAGAATTAAGACTTTAAGGAAAGAACTAAAATTAACACAAGAAGATTTAGCTAAGAAAGCTTCAATTTCTCGCTCATATCTAGCAGATATAGAAAGAAATCGATACAATCCAAGCGTTGATACACTTATTAATATAGCTAAAGGTTTAGGGATATCTCTTTCTGATTTAGTTTCTGAACACGAATCTGTTATAGAAAAAAATAATAAACAAACAATAGAAAATAACTTTCCTCTAATTCCTGAAAAATTTATTAATGCAGATGAAGCTAGGGAATATGTTATGAAACATCAAATTTTAGCTTATGGAGGGTTAAACCCATCTAAAATGACTGATAAAGAAATATTGAACTTTGCTAATGAAATGCTAAATCAAGCCGAATTACTAGGATTAAAATATAGTATGAAGAAGAAAAAATAATTGACTTCTAAGGGGGAAACTTATGAGATGGATTAATGAAGTGGTTGATGGATTATTAGATACATATAAAACAAATAATCCCTATGAATTATGCAGACATTTAAAAATACAAATACTTAGGGTAGTTTCAAACAATCCTTTGTTATGTCACAAAGATTCTGTATATTATCGCAACTATTTTGAAAAAGAAATAATTTTCATTAGAGATGATCTATATGGATATAATGAAGAGTTCATACTAAGACATGAATTAGGACACGCTCTACTCCATACAGACATATCAAATTCAAAATTTACTAATATAGGTAAGTTAGATAAACAAGCAAATTATTTTGCTCTCTGTCTAACAGGTATTAAATTAGATATTTTAGAAATGGAAGGATTGACATTAAAGCAAATTGCCAGTTGTATAAACGTTCCTTATGAGCCTTTATCTCAACTGGTTAATTTATAAATATTAAAAGAACATACGTTCGGAAAGGATGTGATTTAATGGCAGGAAGCCTAAGAAAAAGGGGGAACAAATGGTACTATTCATATGAAACATTCGATTCCTTAGGCAATAAAAAAAGAGTTGAAAGAGTTGGAGGTGTAACTAAAAAAGAAGCTCAACAAAAGTTAAATGAAGCACTTTATAAAAGAGATTGTGGCTTTATAGAATCAGATAATACTTTATTAAAAGATTATTTGAATAATTGGCTTGAAACTTATATAAAGCCAAATAGAAAAGATAATACTTATTATAGGTATAAAGGTATTATACAAAATGCTATTAATCCAGTTATAGGATCTATACAACTTAGAAATTTAAAACCTATCCATATTGAAAAAATGCTTAATTACAATAAAGAAAGAGGACTTAAGAATACTACACTTCAAAATATTTTTACTGCTCTTAATTCTTCTCTTAATAGAGCTTTGAAGCTACAATTAATAAATAATAATGTTTGTAAATTCGTTGATAGACCTAAGAGAGAACGTTTTGTTGCCGAGACATTATCAATTGAAGAATTTCATACTATTCTAAATTCATTAAACAATGAAGATTTTAGAGATTATATAATGAAACTCGCTTTAACAATGACATTAGAGCTTGGATTAAGGCGGGGAGAATTATCTGGCTTAACTTGGGATAACATTGATTTCAAAAATAATAAAATTAAAATTGAAAATAATTTTATCAAAACTAATGCTGGAGTAAAAGTAACTACACCTAAAACAGAAGAAAGTAAGAGAACGTTAGTTGTAAGTGGTTCTTTAATATCAATGCTAAAAGAACATAAAAAAATATTACTTCAAAACAAAATTAATTATGGGGAATTTTATACAAATGAAAATATATTAGATGGGAAAAAATATGATTTTGTTTTCATATGGGAAAGTGGTATTTATATAGATCCAAATTATTGGACTCATAGGTTTAGCAGAGTTTTAAAAAAATTATCTATAAATAAAAAAATACGATGGCACGATTTAAGGCATACTAATGCTACTTTGCTTTTGTCTCAAGGAGTAAATTTTAAAACTATCCAAATAAGACTAGGCCACGCTGATATAAATACAACATTAAATATATATTCCCATGTAACCGAAGAAATGCAAAGAGAAGCAAGTGAAAAAATTACTAATCTAATGCAACTCCCAAAGGCAAAATAAAAAAGTTGGCAAAATTTCGGCAAAAGCCAAAGAAATTTTCCCAACTATCCATTTTACTTATGCGAGATAAGCCGTAAGCGGAGTTCTGTATTAAGCAATCATCTATCTAGGCTTATTGTTGCCAATAAGCTCAAGCGGTACACCCGGAAACGGAGCGGGCAACTCCTAAATGTTTCCCTATTCGACCTTGCTCCAGGTGGGGTTTACATAGCCATCATGTCACCATGATGCTGGTGAGCTCTTACCTCGCCTTTCCACCCTTACCTAAAAATTTAGGCGGTATCTCTCTGTTGCACTTTCCTTCAAGTCGCCTTGACTGGACGTTATCCAGCACCCTGCCCTATGGAGCTCCGACTTTCCTCTCCTAGATCTAGTCTAGCAGCGATTGCATGTCTTACTCGCGAAGATTATCTTAACACAACTTAATTAATAATGCAAATTATATTTTTTACAATTTACACAAATTGTAGTATTAATACTAACATAATTAATATAACCCAAGAGTAAAATCCTATCCCAGAAAGTAATAAAGTTAATAATATAAGTATGAATATACATAACCTAGCAGCTGGATTTACACAAGTTTTAAAAAAAGTTCCACCTTTTCCAATATTTTTACCTATACCATCACATATATCTTTAAAACCATCTTGAAATACTTTTGTCCATGATTTATTTTTCTTTTTATAATATGATTTACTCATAGTTCATCCCCCAATAATATTCCTATTATTAATATTATGCTTAAATCAAAAATTTTGTGTATAAAAAAGACCTTACACAAATGTGTAAGGATCTTCACTTTTTGTAGATATTAATATTTCTAAGTCTTCTAATTTATCTTTTATTTTATTTATAACTTCTAAAAAAACTATCCATTCAGACGAAAAATGTCCTGTATCTATTATAGATACTCCCATTTCTTTATAATCAGATGCATAATGATATGTTGTATCACCTGTTATTATGCAGTCTGCTCCTTTTTTGTATGCTTTTTCAAAAAAGTCACTTCCACTTCCATTTATAACTGCGATATTTTTTACTTTTTCACAGCCCCTAACAACCTTTAAGGAATTTATATTTAGCTTTTCTTTAATATCTTTTATTAAATCTTCCAATTGAATATAATCTTCTAATCTAATAATTCTCCCTAACCCTTCATTGTCATTTCTAGCCCTCTTATTTACCTCTAGAAGCTCTTTAGATTCATATCCTAGTATATTTACTATAGTTTCATTTAAACCTTTCTCAGCCGAATCTAAATTAGTATGACTAGAATATAAACTTATATCATTTTTAATAAGTTCTATTATTTTTTTGCCTATTAAAGTATCAGTTGTTATACTATTAGGTTTTCTAAATATAAGTGGATGATGGGTTATTATTAAATCTACCTTCTTTTCCTTTGCTTCTTCTATAACATTTAAGGTACAATCTAAAGCCAAAAGTATTTTTTCTACTTTCTTTTGTTTATCCCCTACCATTAGTCCTACATTATCAAAATCTTCTTTTAATGTTTTTGGAGCAAATTCCTCCATTACCTCAATAACATCTTTAACTTTTTTCATAAACATCTTCCTTATAAAAAATTAATCATATTACTAATAACATCTATTTTTTCTTGTATTGATTTTCTTCTTTCACTTGCATTAACAGTACTTTCTGTTATAAAACTAATAATCCTTTTATAATTTTCAACTTTTGAAATTAAATACTCCTTCATTAAATGATGTTTTTGCATCAAAAGTTTTGGACTTACTTCGTAATATATTGAATCTAAACTAGTAGCTTCGCCCTCTTTTCGTCTTACCTTAAAAAGCTCATAATATATATTTTCATCTAAACAAAGATCTTCACTTATTATTTCATAATTATTATTATAAAGATATTCTCTTAACACTTCTGGATTTTGTGCTGGTTGAAGTATTAAATATTTCATAGAGTCAACTTTTTCAATTTGTGATTCAAGTATATCTCTAATTAAATTTCCTCCCATACCTGCAATTACAGTTACCTCTACCTCATCTTTTTCTAGAGCCTTAAGCCCATCACCTAATCTAAACTCTAATTCGTCTCCTGTGCCTTCTAATATAGCATTTAACCTTGCTTTATCTAAAGGTTCCTTATTTATATCTACTGCAATTGCTTTACTACAAATTCCATTTTTTACTGCATATAGAGGAATATATCCATGATCTGTTCCTATATCTGCTAATACTGATGTGTTTTCAATGTGTTTAATTATAAAATTTAATCTTTCGCTTAGTTCCATAATTCTTCTCCTTGCTAAATTAAAATTAGCACCTTTTGGTGCTAATCTAAATAATCCTTTAATTTTTTACTTCTTGAAGGATGCCTTAATTTTCTAAGAGCTTTCGCTTCTATTTGTCTTATTCTTTCTCTTGTTACATTAAACTCTTTACCAACTTCTTCAAGAGTTCTTGCTCTTCCATCATCTAATCCAAATCTTAGCCTTAATACTTTTTCTTCCCTAGGAGTTAAAGTATCTAATACATTTATTAATTGTTCTTTAAGCATTGTAAATGCAGCTGCTTCTGCTGGTGCTAAAGCATCATCATCTGGTATAAAGTCTCCAAGATGTGAATCTTCTTCCTCACCTATAGGAGTTTCTAGAGATACTGGCTCTTGAGCTATTTTTTGAATTTCTCTTACCTTATCTACTGGTAAGTCCATAACCTTTGATATTTCCTCTGGGAATGGATCTCTTCCTAGCTCTTGTAACAATTGTCTTTGTACTCTTATTAGCTTATTTATAGTTTCTACCATATGTACAGGTATTCTGATAGTTCTTGCTTGGTCAGCAATAGCTCTTGTTATTGCCTGTCTTATCCACCATGTAGCATAAGTAGAGAATTTAAAGCCCTTTCTATAATCGAACTTTTCTACTGCTTTTATAAGCCCTAGATTTCCTTCTTGTATAAGGTCTAAAAATAGCATTCCTCTTCCAACATATCTTTTAGCAATACTTACAACAAGTCTTAAATTTGCTTCAGCTAATTTTTTCTTAGCTCTTTGATCACCTTGCTCTATTCTATTTGCTAATTCTATTTCCTCTTCTGAAGATAATAAAGGAACTTTTCCAATTTCTTTTAAGTACATTCTTACTGGGTCATCTATTGCAATTCCTTCTGGAATAGTTAAGTCTAAGTCTAGTTCCTCTTCGACTTCATCTGCTTCATTAGGATCACCTATTACTTCAATTCCCATTGACTCTAACACTTCATAAATTTTTTCTATTTGTTCTGGACTTAGGTCAATATGCTCAACCTCATCCATTATTTCCTTATATGTTAAAGTACCACTCTTCTTTCCTTTATCTAGTAGATTTTTAACTATAGTCATTTTGCTATTTTTGTCCTCATTCTCTTTTTTGCCTTGCTTAGCTTTTGTTTTTTCATCTACCATTTTGTTACCTCCTTCCGTTATTACCAACTACTACTTTGCACCTCTCTTTAACTGATCATTAACATTTTTTAATTCAATTGCGATTTGTATAGATTCTTCAATTTTTCCTTGTGATTCTAATACTTTTTGCTTACGTTTTAATTCATTTAGTTTTTGATTCAATTTATAATTATCCAATTGCTTGATAAAATCTTGTATTAACTTTTTATTATCCTTACCTATCAGTACATGATGTTCTTTTATTTTTACAATTTCCTCAATTGTTTTTACATTTGTACACTTCGATTCTAAAAAGGTAATTATATTATTTATATTCCCCTTTTTGGCTTCTTTAATAATAGAAAAAATCTCTTTATGTTCTGGAAGAATTAACTCATCTTGGTTTATTAACTGACTAATATAATCAAAATACTCTTCATTTAAACATAACTTCATTAAAGATCTTTCAGCTTTTATAAAAGCTGGCTCTAAATATAATTTTGTTCCATTTTCTTCCTTATTATTCATAAAATCATTTTCTTTTATATTTTTTGTCATTTCTTTTGATAATAAATCGTATAATGTTTGTTCTCTTATGCCTGTATTTTCAGATATTTTTTTTATATAGACATCTTTTTCTATAGAATTAACACTTGCTAATATTTCTGTAACTCTTTTTCCATATCTAACTAAGTCATTACTATCTTTAAGATTAATTCCTTCTTCTGCTTTCTTAAGCCTATAATCGATTAAGCTTTCAGCAACATTTATTAATTTTATAAATGCATCTTTTCCATTGCTTCTCACATATTCATCTGGATCTTTTCCCTGTGGAATACTTAAAACTCTAACATCAAATCCTGCATCTTTTAATATATCTAGTCCTCTCATAGTTGCTGCTTGACCTGCTATATCAGCATCATATGAGATTATTACCTTATCTGCATAACGTCTTAATAATCTTGCTTGATTTGTAGTTAAAGCTGTTCCTAATGAAGCCACTACATTTGTTATTCCATACTGATGCAACGTTATTAAGTCCATATATCCTTCAACAATAATAAAGTATCTTTCTTGCATCTTGCTTTTTATTGCAAAGTTTAATCCATAAAGATTAGTTCCCTTTTGAAACACCAAAGTTTCAGGTGAATTTAAATATTTTGGTTTTGAATCATCTAAAACTCGTCCTCCAAAACCTATTACCTTCCCCCTGTAATCAAATACAGGAAATATAACGCGATTTCTAAACCTATCATATTTATTTCCTGTCCTCTCAGAAGTAGATACTAATCCTGCTTCAAGCAATAAATCATCTTTAAAGCCTAACTTTCTTAAATGAAATAATAAATTATTCCAACTATCCTTTGCAAAGCCTAATCCAAATCTTTTAATTGTCTCTTCCTTAATACCCCTATTTAAAAAATATTCCTTTGCTTCTTTTGTTAATCTTAAGTTTGAATAAAAGAACCTTGCTGCTTCAACATTAACTTTATAGAGCAATTCTCTCTTTTTTGCAGTTGGACTTATTCTCCCTTTATCACTTTCTATTGTAATATTAACCCTATCAGCTAAATACTTAACTGCTTCAACAAAAGGCATATTTTTATTTTTCATAACAAAAGTAATTACATTCCCTGATTCACCACATCCAAAACATTTATATATTTGTTTATCCTGTGATACGGAAAATGAAGGTGACTTTTCATTATGAAATGGACATAGTCCTGAAAAGTTTCTTCCAGATCGCTTTAGTCTAACTGACTCAGATATTACATCTACTATATCATTTTGTTCTTTTACTTTTTCTAGAATCTCTTCAGAAATCTGCAAGGAGATTCACCTCCTTACCTATAATTTTCGTCAACTTATATTCATTTCGACATTTTTTCTCTATTTCCTTCTTTGAAAGAAAATTTTTATAAAAATTTATTAAATCTTCTTTATTTATATTCTTTATCAAATCTAAAATTCCTTTTAAATATATACTTTTTATTGTATCCATTTATTTAATATATTACTATTTTTGGTACAAATAGAGAGTTAAACTTATTTAAGCAATAATCATCACTCATTCCAGCTATATAATCTGTAACTGCTCTTTTTAATCCTTCTTCTTTAGCTATTTCTTTATATATAGTTGGCAATTCATCTTCATGAGTATAGTAATAGTTTATTATGTTTTCTAAAATAAATTTCGCCTTATTTCTCTCTACTTTTAAAATATCCCCTAAGTAAACATTTTTAAACATAAATCTTCTAAGCTCTGTCATAGCCTCCCAAACCTCAGTACTAAATTTTATATCAACTTCATTATTATTTAATGCATTTGTAGTGTTTTCTATTACATCTGTAACTAAAGTTTCAATTCTTTGAGAATGTGTTTTACCTAACACCTTTATTACTTCCTTTGGCAATACATCTTCACTTAAGAGCCCAGCCCTTATTGAGTCATCTATATCATGATTTAGATATGCTATTTTATCACTTACCTTAACTACTATTCCTTCTAATGTCTTAGCTTTGTTGTTGCCATTATCAAGACCACTATGATGTAATATTCCATCTATAACTTCAGTTGTTAAATTTAATCCTAATCCATTCTTTTCAAGTTTCTCAACTACTCTAACACTTTGTTCATTGTGTCTAAATCCGCCTTCCAAAAACTCATTTAAGACCTCTTCTCCATTGTGGGCAAATGCTACATGACCTAAATCATGCCCTAATGATATGGCCTCAATCAGATATTCATTTAATCCAATTCCACTACCTATTGTTCTTGCAATTTGAGATACTTCTAATGTATGAGTCAACCTTGTTCTATAATGATCACCAAAGGTCTTTATATAAACCTGAGTCTTATGTTTCAATCTCCTAAAGGACTTGCTATGAATGATTCTATCTCTATCAACCATAAAACAAGTCCTTACAGCGTCACTTTTTTCATCTCTTTTTCTTCCTAAAGTTGAAGTGCTAAAAGTAGCTTGAGGGACTAATGTCAACCTTTCGAAACTCTCTATTTTTTCTCTTACATTCATATATCTCACCTCTATATTACATATTCTATATTTTTCTCTTTTTTCCTCTATTTAAACATATTTTATAATAATATATTTAATACCAATTATATTTTACTTATATAAGTATATTTTGTTTTTTTTATTAATATCTTAATAATGAGTAATTATATAAGGAGAGAGTAATGGAAAACCTATTATCAGATTTAAGAGAAGAGTTGCTTCCTGTTAATGAAATAAAGACTAATATTTTGTCTCACTATAAACTTCAGAAAGCATCTATATTTAGTATTAAATTCAAAGATACAGAAAAACAAAGAGCTGTATATAGAATAGACTCTAATAATAAAAGTTATTGTTTAAAAAAAGTTTATTATGATGAAGCAAATCTTTTATATGTATATTCAGCCATGGAATGGTGTTATAGAAATAGAATCGATGTTCCTAAATTGTTACCTACTGTAGATGGAAATAGATATGTTAAATATAAAGATATGCTATTTATATTAACTCCATGGCTTAAAGGTGAAAAATGTGATTTTGATAACTTAGACCATGTTTTGTTATCATCAAAAACATTAGGCAAACTACATATAGCTTCTAAAAACTTTTCTCCAATAGCTGGAAGCAGCTTAAGAGAAGGTTTTGAAAATTATAACGAAACTATATCAAAACACTTTAATCAACTACTTTTGAGTATAAATAATGCTCATAGATATAATGATAGATTTTCAAAAATATTCCTAGAAAATATTAACGAAAACTTAGAACTTGCTAAGATTTCATTTGAAGTATCATCATCAATTATCCCTAATGAACTTTCAAGATCTCTTTGTCATGGAGATTACGTAAATAAAAACATACTAATAGATGACAATAAAATTTCTCTCATTGATTTTGATAAATGTAAAATGGATTATTGCTCTAGAGATATATCATATTTTTTAAGAAGATTATTGAAAAGAGAAAGTACTAATTGGCAGATAAATTTAACCTTAGAAGTTCTTGATAAATATATGGAAGAAAACACTTTAACCAGTTCAGATTTAAAATATATCTTAGCATATATTGCTTTCCCTCAAAAGTATTGGAAATTATCTAGAGATTATTATAAAAATATAAGAAGATGTAATAAAAATGCTTTTATTCAACTCCTTGAAAAAGGTTTAGATAGGACAGCTAATCAATTAGAGTTTATTTATGAGCTTATGAATTCATTTGAAAAACATTATAATGTAAAATTTTAAAGAGGAGGTTTAACACCTCCTCTTTTTATAAATTATCTTTTATTTCTAACCTGTGCTTGTGCAGCAGCTAGTCTTGCTAATGGAACTCTAAATGGTGAGCATGATACATAATCTAATCCAATATTATGACAGAACTCTACTGATGATGGATCTCCACCATGTTCTCCACATATTCCAAGCTTAATATTTGGTCTAGTTAATCTACCTTTTTCTACTGCTATCTTAACTAATTCACCAACTCCAGTTTGATCTAGCTTAGCAAATGGATCTTGTTCGTAGATTTTCTTTTCATAGTAATCTTTTAAGAATTTAGCAGCATCATCTCTTGAGAATCCAAATGTCATTTGAGTTAAATCATTTGTTCCAAATGAGAAGAACTCTGCTTCCTTAGCAATTGTATCTGCAGTTAACGCAGCTCTTGGTATTTCTATCATAGTACCAACTTTATACTCTAATTCAACACCCTTTTCTGCCATAACTTCTTGTGCTGTTTTAACAACTATATCTTTAACATATTTTAATTCTTTTATTTCTCCAATAAGCGGAATCATTATTTCTGGAACTATGTCAAATCCTTTAGCATTTTTCACTTCTATTGCTGCCTCAATTACAGCTCTAGTTTGCATTTCAGCTATTTCTGGATAAGAAACTGCTAATCTACATCCTCTATGTCCCATCATTGGATTAAATTCATGTAATTCATTAACAGTAGCCTTTAATTCTTCAAAAGTTATATCTAACTCTTTAGCTAATTCATGAATATCCTCATCATTATGTGGTAAGAACTCATGTAGTGGTGGATCCAAGAATCTTATAGTAGCTGGCATTCCACCTAAAGCTTCATATATTCCAACAAAGTCTTCTCTTTGCATTGGAAGTATTTTTTCAAGAGCTTTTCTTCTTTGCTCTTCATTCTTAGCAACTATCATTTCTCTAACTGCCATTATTCTATCTTCTGCAAAGAACATATGCTCAGTTCTACATAAACCTATACCTTCTGCTCCAAATTCTACTGCTTGTTTTGTATCTCTTGGAGTATCAGCATTAGTTCTAACCTTTAATTTTCTAATTTCATCTGCCCATCCCATAAATGTAGCAAAATGTCCTGATATTTCTGGTGTAACTGTCTTAACAGCTTCTCCATATATATTTCCTGTTGAACCATCTATTGAAATAAAATCATTATCAGTATAAACTTTTCCATCAACTTCTAAAGTCTTAGCTTCTTCATTAACTTTTAAAGCTCCACATCCTGCAACACAGCAAGTTCCCATTCCCCTAGCAACAACAGCTGCATGAGATGTCATACCGCCTCTAACAGTTAATATACCTTCCGCTGCTATCATACCTTCTATATCTTCAGGTGAAGTTTCTAGTCTAACTAAAACAACATTTTCACCTTTTTCTTTTCTTTCTTTAGCTTCTTCAGCTGTAAAAGCTATTTTACCACAAGCAGCTCCAGGTGATGCAGGAAGTCCTTTAGCAATTGGTGTAGCCTTCTTTAAATCTCCTGTATGGAAAGCTGGGTGAAGTAGAGAATCTAATTGATTTGGCTCAACCTTTAATATTGCTTGTTCTTTAGTTAACATTCCTTCTTCAACTAAATCAACAGCTATCTTTAAAGCTGCTTGAGCTGTTCTCTTACCATTTCTAGTTTGTAAGAAATATAGCTTTCCTTCTTCTATAGTGATTTCCATATCTTGCATATCTCTATAGTGATTTTCTAATGTATGAACTATATCAGTAAATTGTTTATATATAGCTGGATTTTGCTCTTCTAATTTTGCTATTGGAAGTGGTGTTCTTATACCTGCAACAACGTCTTCACCTTGTGCATTCATTAAGTATTCACCATATATTTTATTTTCTCCAGTAGCTGGGTCTCTTGAGAATACAACTCCTGTACCTGAAGTTTCTCCTTTATTACCGAATACCATTTCTTGTACGTTAACTGCTGTACCCCATTCCCCTGGAATATCGTTTAATCTTCTATAAACTATTGCTCTTGGATTATCCCATGATCTAAATACTGCTGTAATAGATTCAATTAATTGAGTTTTTGGATCTTGTGGGAACTCTTCTCCCATTTCTTTTTTATAAAGCTCTTTATATCTTCCAACTAATACTTTTAAATCATCAGCTGTTAAATCGGTGTCAACTTCAACACCCTTTTCTTCTTTTATCTCATCTATCAGATTTTCAAATAATCTCTTTTCAATCCCCATAACAACATCTGAGAACATTTGAATGAATCTTCTATATGAATCATATGCAAATCTTGGGTTATTAGTTAAATCAGCCATTGCAACTACTGATTGATCATTTAATCCAAGATTTAATACTGTATCCATCATACCTGGCATTGATACTCTTGCACCTGATCTTACAGATACTAATAATGGTTTTGTTAAACTCCCAAACTCTTTTCCTGTTAGTTTTTCTAGTTCTGCAATTTTTTCGTGAATTTCTTCAATAACTTCTTCTGCGATTATTTTTCCATCCTCGTAATACTTATTACAAGCCTCTGTTGTAACTGTGAATCCTTGTGGTACTGGAATTCCTAGTAGAATCATTTCTGATAAATTTGCCCCTTTACCTCCTAGAAGGTTCTTCATTGAACCATTGCCTTCACTAAAAAGGTAAACGTACTTCTTTTTCTCCATCTCAATACTCCTCCGTTCAATCAAATTGAATATATTTACTAACAGTACTTTTGCACTGTAGTTACCCTAAATAAATTACCCATAGTCTTCTCTTAATTGCCTTCTCCAAGCTTAACAAAAAGCTTTGTTATGTTAGTTTTTGATATCTTTCCAATTATTTTAAATTGATTTTTTTCATTAGCTGTTGTTTCTATCTTTTCTACTATTGGAATACTATCAATCTCATGCTCAATAATTTTCTTTGCTAAGCTATAAGCACTATCTTCCGCATATCCACATATGATATTTGGCATTCTAGTCATTATAACCCCAATAGGAACTTTATGAATATCAGTTCCCCCTATAGCATTTTTTAAGAAATCTTTTCTAGAAACTGCACCTACAAGCACTCCGTTACTTTCTACAAACAATGTACCTACATCGTTTAAGAATAAGAATACGATTGCATCATACACTGTAGTTTCCTCACTTACTGTAACCGGTTTAGACATAATTTCTCCAACTAAAACCTTAGAAATATTTTCTAAAATTCTAGTATTTTGTGCCTCTCCTAAATATACATAACCAACCTTAGGTCTAGCATCAAGTATCCCTATCATTGTTAAAATAGCTAAATCTGCTCTTAATGCTGCTCTAGTTACACCAAGATGCTCTGCTAAAGCTTCGCTTGTAACAGGCTGTCCTTCTTTTACTATCCTTATAATTTCCTCTTGCCTTTGTGATAACTTCAAATTTATCCCTCTTTCTGCATTTACAAGGAATATTCAGATAATTTAGATTTGTTTGATTAGTTTGATATTTACAATCTAATTATAACATTTTCTAAAAGTTTGACTATACTTAATTTTCTGAAAAATTAGTCATATTAGCTGAATATTCCTTTTCTGTTTATTTTATTCTGCTGTATCTCCTGTTTATCTCAATTTTGCTTTAATTTAGTCCTCATCTTCAAAATTCACAGTATATGTAAATACATTTTCATCTACTTGCTCATTTTTATCAGATTTTGTTTTCTCATTATTATTGTCATTGCCCTTAAATTTTTCATTTTTAACTTCGCTTACTTTATCTTTAAACATATAAGCAACATCTGTAGCAGCATCCTTTATATCATTAGCAGCCTTACTTATATATTTATTAACAACTTCGACACTACCATCTGCTTTAGTTATTTCTATAGTTATTTGAGTTACCACTGCTGCAATAACAACAAAAGCTAATATAGGCGGAATAATGACAGCAATTACCCCAGCTGCTATCCCTGCATTAACAGGAACATCTACAAGTTCTTTACCATCCTTACTAACTTTAATCCTAGTAACATTTCCCTTATTTATTAAGTCTTTTAACCATTTCTTAAGCTCATCTATAGTTTCATATTTTTCTTTCTCTGGGCTATCTTCTATATGGTCTTGCTTAATTCCCTTTGTGCCTTCAATATATATTATTGCTTCTAGTACGTCTCCATTACTTACTTCAAGGGCATATTTTGCCTCTGCATAGCTTACACCAGTTCTCTCTTTAACTTGATCTACCTTTTCTAAAGTTATTTCCATATCTATTCACTCCTTTATATAATTTAACATTTCTAAGCTTTTTGGCTTTTTAGAATAATTTGAGGATATAATAAATGTCGTAACCTTACTTATATCTCTCTTTACATCCGCATTAATATTTAGTTTGTATATCTTATCCATAGGAGTCCTCATTAAAAATCTTATAGCATTATATGCAGGCTTTGAAATATAAATTCCATGTTCTCTTGAACATTCTTCACAAACTCCACCATAATGTGATAAAGATATATAATTAGATACCGATATTTTTTTTCTACAACTTACACAACTTTCTAAGTTTAATCCATACCCAGTTGCTTTTAATAATCTAAGTTCAAAGGATCTAATAAGCATTTCATAATCTAATGCATCTGTATTAAGTAAATACATACAAGTTAGAAAATCTTTAAATAGCCCCTCATTTACTTCTCCCTCTTCTACACATATATCTATTAATTCACATATATAGGATGAGTAAGTTAATTTATCTAAGTTATCCAATAAGCCTTGAAAAGAATTTGTTATTTTACCTTCTTGAAGATTAAATAAACTTTTCCCTTTAAATAAAACATACTCTCCGTAGCATAGAGGCAAAGTAAGAGATAAAAGCTTACTCTTACTTTTTCTTGCTCCTTTTGCTATAGCTGTTATTTTTCCCAAGTTATTTGTGTATAACCATACTAGTTTATCATTTTCTTTAAATTCTTTAGTCTTTATAACTACCGCATTTACCTTATGTAGTGACAGAAACACCATCCCCTTATTTTATTTAACCTTTTTATACCCTAGCTCTTTTAATAGGTTTTGATTATCTCTCCACTCTTTTCTAACCTTTACCCAAATTTTTAGATTAACCTTAGCACCTAAGAATTTTTCTATTTCATATCTTGCACTTTCACCTATTTTCTTTAGACATTGACCATTTTTTCCTATAATTATTCCTTTATGTGAATCCTTCTCACAAAGCATATCTACTTCAATGTGCCATGTTCCACTTGGACTTTGTTTCATTTGAATTATATCAACTGCAATTCCATGTGGTATTTCTTCTCTTAATGTTCTTAAAGCCTTTTCCCTTACTATCTCTGATACAACAAATCTCTCTTGTACGTCTGTTATCATATCATCTGGATAATATTTAGGTCCTTCTGGCATTGTTTCAATCATCAATTCAACTAATTTATCAACATTTTTTCCTCTAAGTGCTGAAATAGGAATTATTTCTTTGAACTCTAATTCTGATGAATACATTTGAAGAGTTTTTGCAACTCTCTCTTGAGTAAATTCATCAATTTTATTTACTACTAAAAACACAGGAGCTTTTTGGTTCTTTAAAGTCTCTATTATAAATTTATCTCCTCTTCCTATTTCCTCTTCAGGATTTATTAAGAATAATACAAGATCTACTTCTTTTATAGAATCTTTTGCTGAGTTAACCATGTATTCTCCTAATTTATGTTTAGGTTTGTGTATTCCTGGTGTATCTACGAATACTAACTGATGATCTTTTCCTGTTAATATTGTTTGTATATTATTTCTAGTAGTTTGGGGTTTATTTGATACTATTGATAGCTTTTCTCCCATTATATGATTTAATAAAGTTGATTTCCCTACATTTGGCCTACCTACTATTGTTACGAATCCTGATTTAAACATTTTTCCTCCTAATTATCTAAATCTTTTAGTTAATGCTTCTAGCATTATTTTTAAAAGTTTTAATTAGATACTTATCCTTATTTTTATTATTTTGTCTTTTTAATTTCAAAATTATTGTATCTTTTATTATATCATTACTTTTTCAAAATTAAAGCATTGTTAGTAAGATTTATAAAAGTACCAAGATACTATATTATATCTTAAATATAACAAATATCAATAATGTTAATAAAGTTCCAAATAGAGCCCCCACAATAACCTCCCAAATAGAGTGCACATTAGAATCTACTCTACTTTGCGCTGTTATTAATGCCATTAAATAACTTAATACTATACATATGGGTTCTTCTGTTATTAACGAAATTGCTGTTGCTATTGAAAACGAAAGAGCACTATGCCCGCTAGGCATTCCTCCTCTTAATGGCGTTCCTTCTCCAAAAATAGACTTTATTATTAAAGTAGCTAAAACTACAAATACTAATGCTATAAATATCATATAAGGTTCTGATTCTTTTACCTTGTGTATTACATCATAAGACAAATTAGATATCTTATCCCAAAATATTATATATCCTACAAGTAATGCATTTACAGCTGTAACTAATACAGCTCCTGCTGATGCATTCTTTGCTATTTTTGCTAAAGGATGATAATGATTTGTAGACATATCTATAGTTGCTTCTATTGCTGTATTAATTATTTCAGCTCCAAGTACTAATGTGATTGTGATTGCTAAAATAAGAAACTCTATCTTTGATACATCGAATAAAAAACATGCTAACAGCACGCATAATGCTGCAAATATATGAATTTTCATATTTCTCTGTGTTCTCACAGTTTCTATAATCCCATTTATTGCATAGTTAAAACTCTCCACCATCTTCTTTATTTTCATAAGCTCCCCCCACTTATAGTATTATCTTCTAATTTGCAATTTATTTAATATTTCTTCCTCTCTTTTTCTCATTCTTTTTTTGTCATCTTCCTCCATATGATCATAACCTAATAAATGAAGAATTGAATGTACTACTAAATAGCTAACTTCCCTTTCATATGAATGGCCATATTCCTCACTTTGCTCTAAAGCCCTTTCCAAAGATAAAACCATATCTCCTAAAATCAATTCATCTCCATCTTTGAAAGTTTCATCAAAATCATAATTTAAATACATTTCATTAAAAACTTTCTTATCTTCAAAATCTAACATTGGAAAAGATAACACATCTGTTGCTCTATCAATATTTCTTGTTTCATTATTTATTTCCCTTATTTCTTCATTATCAACAAATAATAAAGAAATTTGATATTGACATTCTACCCCTTCTTCTTTCAATGAAAAATCACATACATCGCTTAATCTTTCTATAAAATCTTCTGTAACCTCTAACTTATCTTGTCTGTTTTCAGTATATAACATTTTTATCTCCTTTATTATTTTTTTAAAATTAAAGGGAAAGGTATGATACCCTCCCCTATCAAATCCCTTATAAAATTAAATTGCTTAGTTATTTCACTTTCTTTTCAGTTGGATATTCGATTCTATGATGATATATTCCATCTAATGTCTTAAGAAAAGTCTTTCTTATAGTCTCTATATCTTTTAATGTTAAATCACAATTCACAAGCTGTCTAGAATTAAGTTTATCATTTATTATATTATTTACCATCTCTTCTATTTTACCCTTTGTAGGCTCATTAATTGACCTTACAGCAGCTTCTACACTATCTGAAAGCATCAAAATTCCTGATTCCTTAAAAGATGGAATTGGTCCTGGATATCTAAAATCCTCTTCCTTAATTTCCTCTGGTTTATCTGATGAATTCTTAAGTTTATAATAGAAATATTTAACTAATGTAGTTCCATGATGTTGTTCTATCATATCTTGAATTACCTTAGGAATTTTATGCTCCCTAGCCATTTCTAAACCATCTTTTGTATGTGATAATATAATTAATGTACTTAAATTAGGTGTTATCTTATCGTGGGGATTTTCTTTTCCCATTTGATTTTCTCCAAAAAAGTATGGTCTTTTTGTTTTTCCAATATCATGATAATAAGCACCTACTCTAGCTACAACTGGATTTCCTCCCACAGCCTCTGCAGCAGCTTCTGCCAAATTAGCAACCATCATACTATGATGATATGTTCCTGGCGCCTCCATTAATAGTTTTTTCATTAATGGTTGGTTTGGATTTGATAATTCTAATAATTTTATATTAGTAACTACATCAAATATCGATTCAAAGAAAGGTAATAGCCCAACTGCTAAAATTCCTGAAAGTAAAATGCCTATTGCAGTATATCCTGTCTGTATTAATATTTCTTTTATATTATTTGATGAAATCATACCTAAAGTAAATGATAATAAAGCTAGTATTCCAGTTATATAAATGGTTGAATATATTATATCATTTCTTTGCTGAACTTTTTTAAGACCTGTTGATCCAAGAACAACACTTAATATTGATAACACAACTACTGATGGATTAAATCCAACTATTATAGCTATAAATATTATATTTAACAAATTTACAACTAAGGATATCTTATAATCGATTAATATTGTCATAAGCATAGCACTACAAACTAACGGTATTAAATATGGAGAAATTACATTTAACCCCATTGAAATCAATATTATTATAAGATTTATACTACTTATAAGTATGATCATTTTAGTGTCATTAAATACTTCAGGCTTTTCTTTAGATATATATCTATATTGAATAAATAATACTAAAGCAACTAATATTCCTAAAGAAATAAATGAGAATAAGTAACTCTTTGTTGTACCATTATTTAAAAGACCTAATTCTTTTAAAATTTCTATTTGTCTTTCAGTTACTGGCTCCCCTTCTTTTACTATTATTTGATTTTTCTTTATTATTTCTTTTGGAACACTTTTTTGAGCTTCTTTAACTGCTTCTTCCATTTTTGCATTATCAACAAATTTATTTGGATTAATTTGAATATGGCATATATTCTTTAAAACATCCTCTAAGTCTCTATCTATATTACTATTAGACAATTGACTATCTGCTATTGACTTAGCTTCTAATAAATCTTCATATTTATTTTCTTCTATTTCTTCCTTATAAACTGTTTCTAATACATTTACTACCAAATGTTGTATCTCAGATGTCTTTTCCTTTAACTCAACTAATATCTTATACTCAGCATCAGTTAAATTAAATTCTTCAATTTTTTTTATTTCAGCTATCTTATCTTTTTCTTCCTTATTAGAAGAATTTTCAGATACAATCTTATTAAATAATTTATTAACATTTTCAATTGCTTGAGCTTTTACCTCACTTTTAACTATATACTGCTTATCTTCTCTTGCTTTAGCCATAGCCTCTTCTTCTTTTTGCTTAGTTGCAATTTCATCTACAGTATCAATAGGAGCTTTTATATCTACAGTTGCTATATCTCCAACTGAAAGATTATGCCTCTTAGGTGCAATCACTGTTAATAAAAGTAAATATATTACTAAAAACACAGTTAGATAAGTAAATCCTCTTTTGTATTTTATATCATCTTTTTTCTTTTCTTTATTCCAAAACAAGTCCATCACCCTCTAATCCATATAGTTTTTCTAATAATCTATCGGCTCATTATTTACTATATTTTGTTCTACAACAAATACTACATTTACTATTATATTTCCATCCGAACTATCCTTTGTGCTTATTATTCTATCAACCACTTTAGCTTCTCTAGTTAAATTATTATAAAGAGATTCCTCTAATTCATTTACTGCACTATCAATCGCCTCTTCTTTTGTGTATGTAACTGGAATTTCTCTCTTTTCAAAATAATTAGCCTTCTTTATAATTTTTCCACTCTCTTCTATTTTATCATACTCTTCAAAATCTTTTATAGCTTTTTTCAGATAAATTTTTTTTCCGAATACTTCTACGTATATATCACTATCTTTCTCTCCACTTCTTTTTAGCTCTGTCCCTTCTACTTTAATAGTCATACTCTTTTCATAAAAAGTATTTGCCATAACTACACCTTCTGGTACAACTTCATATGGATCTTCCTCTTTACCGTTAATTCCTTCTATAACAATATCACCAGCCTTCACCATATCTCCAACATGAACTGCTGATCTACCTGAAAAAGCATAAACTCTACTTACTTCCCCATCCATCTTTGCAACTAAATTTCCTTGTTTTTCTTCTTTAACTTCTGGTGGATTCACTTTCTCTTCTATAAATATCTTCAATGTTGAGCCTTCTATTCTAGCTCTTAGCCATAAAACATCCGAATTTACATCCTCTAGTTTCTTTTCTACATCTTTAACATCTATTTTATTTTTGCTTATCCCTGGCTTTATACCTATTTCATATAATTGTTGTCTTAACTCATAAGGTGAAACATTCTTTTTAGTAGTTATTTCTATACTCCAAACATAGGTAGAAAAATATAATAACAATGCAATAAATATCCCTCCTCCTATAGCTAAGAATAATTTACTCTTTAGTTTTCCTATAAAAAATAATATTCCGGTACTTCCTATGACTTTACTTTTACCATTCAATCTTTTTACAACATCAATTAAAACATTATAATCATTATAATCAATTGTTACTCTAATCGTTGCTACATCTATTCTCTTAACATTTATAACATTTATATTTTCATTCCACAATATGTTTAAAAGTCTTTCTGGCTTTAATATGTTAACTTCAACTACTACTTTTCCACTATCAAAAACTCCTGTTGCCATATTACACCTCGTATGATATAGATTTAAATTTTCCACTAATTGTTATTGTAGAATCCCCAATATAAAGTATCTCAAAATTCTCACCTTCAATATTAATGGCCTTTACTTTTGTATTTACTTTTATAACATTTCTCTCAAATAATATTATTCCTTTATGATTTTCTATCGTTATTTCATCATTTCCTATGATAGTTATTTTAGGAACATTTAAAACTATATCTTTAGGTAAATCAAAAGTTTCTGCTATGATTTCTCTGCTCTTCTCTATTTTTCTTTGCATAATCTTCTCTCCTTATATTTTTCCTAATAGTACTTTATGATAAAAATATATAGAAAATTACTTATAATTTATTTGAGTTTATAAAGTTAACAGTTTCAATGCCTTATAAAATCTATTTCAATATAACAAAAAAGCAAAAGGAACTAGATAAGTTCCTTTTGCTTTATTTATTAGTTAATATTCTTCTTATAAATTGACTTTATTTTGTCATAACTAAGCTAATTAAGACTTAGCTATCTTTTAAATGTTATTAACACCGATGGTGTAGCCGTTCCTTTAATAATTCTATCTTTTCTTTTATAACTGCTGAGGAAGGTACTCTAACAAGATCTACCTCTTTAGAATATCCAATTAATTAAATCCTGTTTATTCCCTTAAATTCAAGTATAATAATTCTTACACTTATTTTTGCTAAAATATATAACTATAGTCCTCAACCTTAATGTATTATAAACAATACATCCAGACTTATTGGATAAATTGTAGACTCCAATAATAGCTTTTAATTAAGTTCTATTAAAATTTCAAACCAAAATAGTTTCTACTTGAATTTTCTCTTTCTAGCAGCTTCTGATTTTTTCTTTCTCTTCACGCTTGGCTTTTCATAGTGTTCTCTCTTCCTAACTTCTGAAAGAACTCCAGCTCTAGCGCATTTTCTCTTGAATCTTCTTAATGCACTTTCAAGTGTTTCATTTTCTCCAACTTTTATTTCTGACATCTATTATCCCTCCCTCCGCTAGCTCAAATTAATTAATTTAACTCAGCTACGGGCTTAATAACACACGCTATATTATACAATAGGCACATCTTAAAGTCAACCTTTAGATAAAAAACTCTTTAGCCTGGTGGCCATTTTAATTCTCTTTGTCCTAGCACGTGAAAATGCATATGATCAACTGTCTGCCCACCATCTTTTCCACAGTTATTAACAATTCTATATCCTGTTTCAGCTATATTTAGCTCCTTTACTAGTTTATTAATAACTAAGAAAATATGTGAAATAATATTTGCATTTTCTTCACTTACTTCATTCACACTTTTTATATGTTTCTTAGGTATAACTAAAAAATGTATAGGTGCTTCAGGGCTTATATCATAAAAAGCTATGACCTTTTCATCTTCATAAAGCTTTTTACTTGGTATTTCACCCTCTGCAATTTTACAAAAAATACAATCCATAAATTCACCCCGTTTCTTTAATTGATAATGGTTAATTGATAATTTATAATTTTGGAGATAATTCAGCATAACCGAATTATTTTCAATTATTCGACAACTACTTTTACCTTTGCTTTTAATTATTGTTAACATTTTATTCTTATATTAGATAGCTAATGTATCATTAAACGAATAAGTTAACATAATTTAATTATAAACTTATTTTTATATAAAATATAATAATTATTCCAATAATTTAACAAAGTTAAATTATCACCTTAATTATCCATTATACATTGTCGACTACCAATTGTTATAGAAGTTTTGCTATTCCAATTTCATTTTCTGCTTCTGTAATTTCTATATCAACTATTTTACCAGTAACATCTGCACATGTACATGGTACTTGAACTTTTATATAATTTCTTGTATATCCTTCATATATACCATCTTTACCTTTTACTTCTGCTTCTATAAGTGCATCCATTTCTTTTCCTATGAATTTTTCTATGAATTCTTTTTCATTTTTATTGCTTAATTCAATTAATAACTTACTTCTCTTTTCCTTTATGCTTCCATCAAGTTGATCTTGCATATCTGCAGCTTTGGTTCCTTTTCTTGGACTATATTTAAATACATGAGTTTTAGTAAGCTTAATATTTTTTAAAAATTCATATGTTTCATTGAATTCCTCTTCTGTTTCTCCTGGGAAACCAACTATGACATCAGTTGTTATAGATACATCTGGCATAGTTTCTCTTAATAAATTTACTGAATCAGCATATTCCTTTGCAGTATATCTTCTATTCATTCTCTTAAGTGTAGCATCACATCCACTTTGTAGTGATAAATGGAAATGTGGACATAACTTCTTAAACTTCTTTATCTTTTCTATAACTTCAGGCGTAAAGAATGCAGGTTCAATTGATCCTATTCTTATTCTTTCTATCCCCTCAACTTTTTCTATTTCTTCTATTATGTCTATTAAATTAACACTACCTTCTAAATCTAAGCCATAAGAAGCTGTATGTATTCCCGATAAAATTATTTCTTTAAATCCATGCTCTGCCAATTTATTAACTTCTTCTAATACCTTTTTAGGATCTTTTGAACATACTGAGCCTCTTGAATATGGAATTATACAATATGTGCAAAATCTATTACATCCATCTTGTATTTTTAAAAATGCTCTCGTTTTATCTTGATATTCTTCTATATTTAATTCTTCAAACTTCTTATTTTTAAGTACACCTTCAACATGAACTTGTGACTTTCCTTCGTCTCTAGCTTTATTTACATAATAAACAACATCACCTTTGTTTCTTGTTCCAAGAACTACATCTACTCCCGGTATTTCTGAAACTTCCTTAGGTGCAATTTGTGAGTAACATCCTACAACTGCTACTGTAGCATTTTCATTTAATCTTCTTGCTCTACTTATAATTTGTCTTGATTTTTTATCACCCATATTAGTAACAGTACAAGTATTTATTACATATACATCAGCTGCTTCACTTGCATCCACAACTTCATAGCCTTCTCTAATAAACTTTTCGGCCATTGCTTCTGATTCATATACGTTAACTCTACATCCCAATGTAGAAAATGCAACTTTCATTATTAATTTCCTCCTAAATCTCCTAGCTCATATTGAACTAAAGAAGTAGCTACAAAACCTGCTGTCTCTGTTCTAAGGATTCTACTTCCTAAAGTTACTATATAAGCACCATTTTCTTTTAGTCTATTTATTTCATCTTCTTCAAATCCGCCTTCAGGACCAACTAGTATTCCAACAGTTTTTATTTTAGTTCTATCCAAATCAGTATGATTAAATAAAGTCTTAATTCCAAAGTTTTCAGCATTTTCGTATGGAACTATAACCATGTCTAAATTATTCATTTTATCTAAAGCTTCATCAAAGCTTATTGGATCCACAACATTTGGTATTATACTTCTTTTACTTTGTTTAGCTGCTTCTAGCGCTATTCTATTAAGCCTATCTAATTTCTTAAAATCACCTTTTAATTTTATATCAACTCTATCTGTTAAAGTTGGTATAAATTCAGTAATTCCAAGTTCTGTCCCCTTTTGAACTATTAAATCCATCTTTTGTGCCTTGGGCAAACCTTGAAACAAATATATTTTTACACTACTTTCATTGTTTATTTGAAGCTTTTCTTCTATTTCAACAATAACTTCTTGCTTAGTTATTGTTGAAATAGAAGCTAAAAATTCTTCACCATCACAATTATTTAAGACTATTTTATCCCCTTCATTTAGCCTTAGTACTTTATATAAATGTTTTACATCATCACCTAAGATTTTAGCTTCATTATCTATAAAATTTTCTTTAGGAGTAAAAAATTTATGCATTGTTCATTCTCCTTAAAACTATTTTACTTTGGCAACTATACAGTTCCATTCCCCATCTTTATTTATTTCTATTACTTCAAATCCAGTTTCTTCAAGCTTTTTAGTAACCATATCTACTCTATCATGTATTATTCCTGAAGTAATAAAGTATCCATTATCCTTTAAGACTCTTTTTACGTCTTCCGTTAAAATACATATAACTTCTGCAATTATGTTAGCAACAACTATATCTGCTTTTCCATCAATTACTTCTACTAAATTACCATATAATATTTGTATATTTTCCAAATTATTATATCCAACATTTTCTTTAGCAGATTCAACTGCAACTGGATCTAAATCAACTCCAACAGCCATTTTAGAACCAAGCTTTGCTGCTGCTATAGCAAGAATTCCTGAGCCACATCCAACGTCAAAAACAGTACTATCTTCCTTTACATACTTTTCTAAGGATTGAATACACATTCTTGTTGTTTCATGTGTACCTGTTCCAAAAGCCATACCAGGATCAAGCTCTACTACTAACTCTTCCCCCTGTGCATCATATTCTTCCCATATAGGCTTTACAACTATTTTTTCTCCAACCTTCGTTGGTTTATAATATTTTTTCCAGTTATTAGCCCAGTCTTCTTCAAACATTTTTTCACTTTCTACTTTAGCTACTCCTGTGTCAATTCCAAGCTCTTTAAGTTCATTCATCTTTTCATTTATATACTTTAATATCTCATCTATATTATCTTCTTCTGAGAAATAAGCTTTAACAACTGCAACCTTCCCCTTATGCTCTAATACATTAATATCTGCAAAATCCCAAGTTAATGGTCCTTGTTCTCTTTCTAATATGTCATTCGGATCTTCAATTGCAACTCCTTTACAATCTAATCCATAAAATATTCCTGAAACAGGTTCTAGTGCCTCACTTTTAGTTATAACTCTAACTTCTATCCAAGTTCCTTGCATTTAAATCAGTCCTTTCAAACATACTTTGACTAATTTATTATTTTACACTTATGTTAACTTTCTGTCTATATTTAAAACTAAAGTAATTAATTCCTTTTAAATAAATTAAAAAAATTAAAAGTATTTGGAAGCCCCAAATACTTTTAATTTTTAACATATATTATTTTGCTGATTTAGCTGCTTCTAAAACTTTATCATAACTTGGTTCACTTGTTATTTCATCAAGATACTCAACAAAAGTTACAACTCCATTTGAATCTACAACAAATGATGCTCTTGTTAATAAACCTAATTCTTTTGCATAAGTTCCAGTAGCCTTAGCAAAACTTCTATCTTTGTAGTCTGATAAAGTCTTAACTTTTTCTACTCCTTCTGATCCACACCATCTAGCTTGAGCAAATGGTAAATCCATTGAAACAGTATAACATGTTACTCCATCTAAACTATCTACTTCTTTATTAAATCTTTTTACTTCCATATCACAAACTGGTGTATCTATTGAAGGTACTGTTAAAAATACCCTAACACCATTTGTATCTTTAAGAGTAAATTCTCCTAAATCATTTGTTGTAACTGAAAAATCCGGTAGCTTATCTCCAACACTTAATGTGTTTCCTTCTAATGTTATTGGTGATCCTTGAAATTTTACTTGTTTCATTTTACCCTTCTCCTTACTTTAAGATTTCTATTCTATCTTTTCCAAAATCTCATAAAATTATATATTTCAATTATACTTGATAATTATTATTTGTAAATACTTTTTATTGCTATAATTTTCTGCTGTAAGTCGAAGGCAATTAATTAAATGTTTATACAGCGTATTTATTTACTATTTCTTTAAAGCTTTCTTCTTTTTCTTCTAGATATTCTTCAAATTTTAAATCACTAACTTCTATAGCTTTAGAAAGTTCATATAAAAATTCTGGAATCTTATTGCCTGGAATATCTCCATAAGAATTGCCTAAATTTGTTTTTCCTACACCAAATGATCCACCAGCAAACATAGTGAAGCATTCCTCAATTTTTTCTCCTACTCTCTTCTTCTTACCAGTAAATCCTATAGATCCAATTTGATGAACCCCACAAGAATTTCCACATCCTGAAATATAGACTCTTGGTAATACATCTGATTTATATTCTCTATCTTTAAAATAATCCATAATTGAGTTTAACATTCCTTGACTATTACATATTCCCACTTGACATGTTGGTACTCCTATACAAGATACACTTTGTTCTAAATTAGTTGTTGCCCCCATATTTTCAGTTAATTCTAATAGTTCTCTAGCTTCATTACCATTTAAGTTTCTAAAATAAACTCCTTCTGTCATAGCTAATCTAATTTCTATATCTTCAAAATTTTTAATTGTATCTAGAATTGCTTTTAAATCATTAGCAAGTAATTGCCCTCCAATTGGATGAAGATAAACACTATATAATCCTGTTTGTTTTTGGTTAATAATTCTTGGATTATTAATTTCTACCTCTATTCCTTTTTTATTACAAATTTTATCTTCAACTTGTATTTCTAAATTACCTTTTTCTATAACTTCTTCTATATGTTTTTTATAACATTCTAAGAAATCTTTCTCGCCCATTCTTTCTAAAATATATCTAACACGTGCTTTATTTCTATTTTCATAATTTCCTTCAGCCTTAAATAAGCTTACCATTGCTTCTACATAATAAAGTACATCTTTAGCTTCAATTAAATCACAATATTTAACTGCTTTTCTAGGATTTTGTCCTAAGCCTCCACCTAAATATATTTGAAAATACTTCTCTCCATCTTTATTAACTGCAACAAAACCTAAATCTTGAACGGTACAATGTGCTGCATCATATTCACTATTCGAAAATGCAACCTTAAGCTTTCTAGGAAGCTTATAAGTATATATTCTTTCTAAAAAATAATTCCCTACAGCTTTTGCATAAGGAGTTACATCGAACTCTTCTTTTGGATCAACCCCCGATAGCGGTGACATAGCAACATTTCTTGGATAATTTCCTCCTGCACCTCTAGTATATATATCATTATCTAAAGCTTCTATCATTAAATCACAAACTTCATCAATGCTTAGACCATGCAGTTGTATTGCTTGACGTGTTGTTAAATGTATTTTATCCAATCCATATCTTTTTGCAAAATCATAAACCTTATACATTTCATCAACATTAGTTATACCTGAAGGAATCCTAAGTCTTATCATGAATTCTTTACCACCTCTATGAGCATATACACCAAATCCTCCAGATATATGCTTGAATTGCATTACATTTAATTCCCCATTTAGAAATTTATGTCCTTCTTTTCTAAATTCTTCTATTTCTCCATATAGAACTTCTTTTAATTTGTCCATTTCATACCACCTCTTTTATAAATTAGTACTATTGTTAATTATATCACTAAATATAATATACATTTATTGAATATTCCTATAGTAATAATAGGGAAAACTTATATTGTATATCATATCACTTTTAGTATTTTGTGCATATATCATATATTTTATAAAAAAAAGAATTAGCAACATGCTAATTCTTTTATTTAAATAAATCTTTAAATCCTTTTTTATGATGGGTTCCTTCACCAATATTTTCTCCACAAGCTTCCATAAATGCTTTTAAAGCATCTTTTTGCTTATCATTTAAGTTCTTAGGAATATCAACAATTACCTTAACATATTGATCTCCTCTGCCTGATGAATTTACTCTTGGAACACCTTTTCCCTTTAATCTAAATAAAGTTCCTGATTGTGTTCCTGCAGGAATTGTATATTTTACATCTCCATCTACAGTTGCAACAGTTATTTCAGTTCCTAGCGCTGCTTTCCCCATAGATATATGAGTATCTATATATATATCATTTCCTTTTCTTGTAAACTTCTTAGATGAAGCAACATTTATTCTTACATATAAATCTCCTGGAGGACCATCATTAGTTCCATGATCTCCTTGCCCTCTAAGCGGCATAACATTTCCCGTATCAACTCCAGCTGGAATATTAACAGTTATTTTTCTATTTTTTCTAACATTTCCTTTTCCATGACATGTAGTGCATGGATCATCTATTACTTTACCACTACCACCACACGTGCTACATGTTGAAGTACTTACAAAGCTTCCTAAAGGTGTTTGCCTTTGTACTCTTACTTGACCTTGACCATTACATGTTGGACAAGTTTTTGCTGAAGTACCTGTTTTAGCTCCACTACCTTTACATGAATCACAAGTTTCACTTCTATTTATAGAAATTTCCTTTTCTACTCCAAATATAGCCTCTTCAAAGGTTAAATTAACTGTATATTCTAAATCTGCACCTCTTTGTGGCCCATTTCTTCTTCTACTGCTACCACCGCCGCCGCCAAAGAAGCTATCAAATATATCTCCAAAACCTCCCATATCTGAGAAGTCAAAGCCACCAAACCCACCTGATCCAAATCCACTTCCGTCAAAATCCGCTGTTCCAAACTGATCATATCTCGCTTTTTTTTCTGGATCTGAAAGCACTTGATAAGCTTCATTTATTTCTTTAAACTTATCCTCTGCTTCTTTATTGCCTTGGTTTTTATCAGGATGATATTTTATAGCTAGCTTTCTAAAGGCCTTTTTTATTTCTTCATCTGAAGCTCCCTTTTGAAGCCCAAGGGATGCATAATAGTCTTTATTTGCCATCTATTTTCACCACCATTTTTTTACTTTATAAAAGGGAAGACGACTTATGCCTTCCCTCATATATTATATATATTAGACTAATAGGTTACAACTATTTATCGTCTTTAAAATATTATTTATCTTCTTTAACTTCGAAATCTGCATCTACAACATTATCATCTTGTGTAGTTTGGCTTGCACCTGCTCCTCCCATATTGTTTGGATCAAATCCAGCACCTGCTGCACCATTTGCATTTGCATCAGCATATATCTTTGATGATATCGCATAGAATTCTTGGTTTAATTCATCCATAGCTTTCTTTATAGCTTCTAAATCTTCGCCATCTTTTACTTTGTTTAATTCATCAAGTTTAGCTTGAACCTTAGCTTTATCGTCAGCTGTTACTTTATCACCAAGTTCTTCTAAAGTTTTAGTTGTTTGATAAGCAACTTGATCTGCATTATTTTTAACTTCTATTTTTTCTTTTCTCTTCTTATCTTCTTCTGCAAATCTTTCTGCTTCTTTTACTGCTGCTTCTACTTCAGATTCACTTAAGTTAGTTGAAGCTGTAATAGTTATATTAGCTTCTTTATTAGTTGCTTTATCAACAGCTGATACTTTAACTAATCCATTTGCATCTATATCAAATGTAACTTCAATTTGTGGAATTCCTCTAGGAGCTGGCGCAATACCTGATAATGTAAATCTACCTAGAGTCTTATTGTCAGCTGCCATTTGTCTTTCACCTTGAACTACATGAATTTCAACTGATGTTTGACCATCTGCTGCAGTTGAGAATGTTTGACTCTTCTTAGCTGGAATTGTAGTATTTCTTTCAATAAGTGGTGTAGCAACTCCACCTAATGTTTCAATTCCTAATGTTAATGGAGTAACATCTAGTAACAATACATCTTTAACTTCTCCAGTTAATACACCTGCTTGAATAGCTGCTCCAACTGCAACACATTCATCTGGGTTTACTCCCTTTGAAGGTTCTTTTCCAGTAAAGTTTTTAACTGCTTCTACAACAGCTGGGATTCTTGTTGATCCCCCAACTAATATTACCTTATTGATATCACTTAATGAAAGATTTGCGTCTGCTAAAGCTTTTTTCATTGGCTCAATTGATCTTTGAACTAAGTCATGAGTTATTTCATTGAATTTAGCTCTAGTTAAGTTCATATCAATATGCTTTGGACCTGTTGCATCTGCTGTTATAAATGGTAAGTTAATGTTTGTTTGCATTGATGATGATAATTCAATCTTAGCTTTTTCAGCAGCTTCTTTTAATCTTTGAAGTGCCATTTTATCATTTCTTAAATCTATTCCATTTTCAGCCTTAAATGTTTCAGCTATATGATCCATTATTCTTTGGTCAAAGTCATCTCCACCTAATTTAGTATCTCCATTTGTTGATAAAACTTCGAATACTCCATCACCAAGTTCTAGGATAGATACGTCGAATGTACCACCACCTAAGTCATAAACAAAGATTTTTTGATTTGTATCCATTTTATCTAAACCATAAGCTAAAGCAGCTGCTGTAGGTTCATTTATTATTCTTAATACTTCTAATCCAGCTATTTTACCAGCATCTTTAGTCGCTTGTCTTTCTGAGTCATTAAAATATGCAGGAACTGTTATAACTGCTTGAGTTACAGATTCACCTAAATAAGCTTCTGCATCAGCCTTTATTTTTTGAAGTACCATTGCTGATATTTCTTGTGGTGAATGATCTTTGCCATCTATATTAACTTTATAATTTGTACCCATATGTCTCTTTATTGATATTATTGTTTTATCTGGGTTTGTGATCGCTTGTCTTTTAGCTACTTGACCTACTAATCTTTCTCCATTTGCTTGGAATGAAACTACTGATGGAGTAGTTCTTGCCCCTTCTGAGTTGCTGATTACTACTGGTTCTCCACCTTCCATAACAGCTACACATGAGTTAGTTGTTCCTAAATCAATTCCTATTATTTTTCCCATAATTTATTTCCTCCTAAAAACTATCTTTTTAATAAGTTTAGTTAATATCAATATTAGTTAGCTACTTTTACCATTGTATGTCTAATTATCTTTTCGCCTCTTTTATATCCCTTTTGGAATACTTCAACTACTGAATTAGTACCAAATGATTCATCTTGAACGTGCATAACTGCTTGATGTAGATTTGGATCAAATTCACCAGTTGCATCTATTTCTTCAACTCCTAATTTTTCAAAGGATCCTTTAAAACCTTTTATAGTCATATCTATTCCTTTTTTGAAGTCTTCTACACTTCCATCAACAGCTATTGCTCTTTCTAATGTATCTAATACTGGGATCATTTCTTTTAATACATCTGTACACGCCTCTGTATAAATGCCTTCTTTTTCCTTAGTTGTTCTTTTTCTGTAATTATCATATTCTGCTGATATTCTAAGTAATCTTTCTTTTAAAGCTTCTACTTCATTATTTAGCTTCTTATTTTCATCTTTTAATTTTCTCATATTATCTAGATCATTTTCCTTATCATTATTTTCTTCAACTATATCATCTGAAGATTGATCTGTTTCTGATTCAGTAGTAGAATTTACATCCTCATTATTTTCTGTTTCAACTGTTTCTTCTATATCTTCTATTACCTCTTTGTTATCTTCCACAACAACACCTCATCTCTTTTATTCTATAATTTGATTTCTTAAGCTTTTATTTAACTCTTTCATAACTTGCCCCATAATAGCTATAACCTTAGAGTAATTTATCCTCTTTGGTCCAATTAATCCAATCTTACCAATAGGTCTTCCATCCAATGAATACTCCGCTGATATAATTGAACAATCCTTAGCCTCTGGAAAATAATTTTCATCACCTATTCTTATGGTAATATCACTACTAGGTTCTATCAAATCTATTAAATTATCTTTATCATTAATTAAAGAAAGAATTTCCTTAGCTTTTTCAATATTATTATACTCAGGATAATTAAATATATTTGTAGTTCCTTCAACAAATACTTCTGTATTGTTAGCTTCTTTTAATGTTTCATATAAAGCAGGTAATATTCCATTAAATAGTTCATCGTAGCCATTTAATTCTACTTTGAGCTTATTAATTACTTCCAAATTAATTTCTTCAATAGTTAAATTCCTTAGCCTTATATTTAAGACTTCATTTATCATTCGAATAGTTTCAGGCTTTGGCATATTATTTATTCTTATTCTGTGATTCTTAATAATTCCACTATCTGCTACTATTACTGAAACCAAATTATGACTATCAATAGTAAGTAATTGAATAGATCTTATATAGCTACTTCTTACAGATGGAGTCTGTACTACAGTAGTTAAATTAGTAAGCTCTGATAACAATGAACAAGCTTGCTTTACTATCTTATCAACCTCATACATTGCTGAATTTATAATGTACTCCCTTATTTTAAGCTCCTCTTCTCGAGTTAGCCTTCCAGTTTCCATTAGCTTATCTACATATAGCCTATATCCTTTGTTTGAAGGTATTCTACCTGCAGATGTATGTGGTTGCTCTAGATAACCCATTTCTTCTAAATCAGCCATTTCATTTCTTATTGTAGCTGATCCAACTCCTAAATCATATTTCTTAGCTATTGTCCTTGAACCTACTGGTTCCCCTGTCATGATATAGTCATTAATGATAGCCTGAAGTATTTTTATTTTTCTTTCATCAATAGCCATTACATCACCTCTATCTGTTAGCACTCATTATAATCGAGTGCTAATGACTACAATATCAATATATTCCTTATTACCTTTTTTGTCAATTTGAATAACTTATAAATTAAATAATCTCATTTAATTTTATTAATTTATCATTATTTTTCTCTACTTTTTTAACATATTCTCTTGTTTTCTAGGCACTCCATTTTATAATATAAAATCACTCATAACCAAATTAGATAACTCAATTCCTTTATCAGTTAGCCTTAAAATATCATTTTCTAATACAAGTAACTTTTTGTTTATATTTTTCTCTATAACATCTTTATATATACTATTTATGTGTATTCCAAATCTTCCTTTAAATTCATTAATGCTTACTCCTACATTCATTCTAAGTCCCATAAATATAAATTCTTCCATATTATCTTCTTTTGAATTTTCAATTACTTCTTCTATGACACTCTCGTTACTATTAACTTTTTCTATATAAGACTTTACATCTTCTATATTTTTTATTCTTTTTCCATCTATAAATGAACTTGAAGCAGATCCAACTCCTAAATAATCATCACATCGCCAATAAACCTTATTATGATAGCACTCATACCCTGGTTTTGCATAATTAGATATTTCATACTGATTATATCCATGCTCCTTAAGTATTTCCTTAGTAGTTGAATACATCTCCCTCTCATCATCCTCTGAAGGTAATATTAGTTTGTTTCTTTCCCATAGTTTATAAAATGCTGTTCCTTCCTCTATAATCAGACTATACGCAGAAATATGCTCGGGGTTTAACTTTGCAATTGTTTCTAGAGATTCTTTCCACTCATCTACTTTTTGATTTGGCAATCCAAACATCAGATCTACATTTATATTCTTAAAGCCAACTTTCCTAGCTAAATTGAAATTTTCTTCAAATTGCTTAAAACTATGTATTCTTCCTATATCTTTTAAAAGTGAATTTTGTACTGCTTGAAGTCCCATGCTTATTCTATTTACACCACCACTTAGCATAGTTTCTAATTTTTCTTTTTCTAATGCTCCAGGATTACATTCCATAGTAAATTCCATATTTTCAGTTAGATTAAGTTTGCTTATAGTTTTTAGTAATTTATATATTTGATTAATTTCCAAATAAGATGGAGTTCCTCCGCCTATAAATATACTTTTTATTTTATAGTCTGTTACTTTTTCATCTATTTCCTTGCATAATGCATCTACATAATCATCTTTAAGATGATCTAATGAGGCATAAGATGGAAAATCACAATAAAAACATTTTTGTTTACAAAACGGTATATGTATATAAAGTGCTATTTCTTTTAAATCTTTCATTTGTATAATCACTCTTTCTCTCATTTAAATTTCTCTTTATTGCTATTATACAGAACTACTCCAAAATGAAAAGATAAAAAATAGGAGAATAAATTATATAATATAATTTATTCTCCTATTTTTATATTTCTATAAGATCTATATTAATAATGTTGTGCAATACTATATCCTTTTGCGCTCGTCGAATCTTTGTATCGATTACATTACCTTCTAAATTCACCTTCATTGTTGCATTTAATCCATTTCTTAAAATATATGTTTCTAATTTATGACTAACCATTGATATTAATGATGTTTCTCCATTTTTTCTTTTAATGGTACCAGTTACTAACCCTGAATTTCTTAATACTTTTCCCTTCTTTTTTAAATCCCTCAATTTTGCCTCTAGCATAACATACACCTCACTTAAATATTTTATACAATTTAAATATATTTTCCTTTATTAACTTTAATTACAAATATATTTATTAAGTAAATAATTTTATAAAAAAATTTATATATTCTACTGATTGCCTACATAATTAAGATAATGCCCTATTAAATTTTTATTGTAACTTCTATGTCAATAACTCTTTAATTGAATATATTATTTATAGATTATCACTTGAAAAATAGTTTGTATAAGGAGAGATTTATTTTGAAAACATTTAAAATACTCGCCTTCGATGGTGGTGGAATTAAAGGTGCTTTAAGTGTCGAAATTTTAAATAGAATTTGTTCGAAATATCCCAACTTTTTAGATGAAGTAGATTTATTTACAGGCACTTCAACTGGTTCAATAATTGCTTCATTGCTAGCAAAAGAAGTTTCTATTAATGAGATAAGTAATTTATACAGTAATCCTACTGCGAAAAAAATTTTTTCTCCATCTCATTTTAATTTATTTCGTCCCAAGTTTAATAATATTAATTTGAAGAATATTATCTCAAATTATTTCGATGACAACCTAAAAGTTGGAGACTTAAAAAAATTTATTTTTATTCCTGCTTTTCATGTAAAGGGATTAAACAAAAATACTTGGGAACCAATATTCTTTAATAATTTATCTAAAAATCCAACATGTGATTTTAGTGTAAAAGATACTATCTTATCAAGCTCAGCTGCCCCTACATACTTTCCATCATATAAAGGTTTTGTCGATGGAGGCGTTATTGCTAATTCTCCTACAGCTATTTCATTATTAGCAGCTTTAGCAGCTCTTGGCCCTTCTTATAGCCTGGAGCAGATAAGACTACTTTCTATAGGTACTGGTGATAGTCCTGAAAGGATTAACGGCAAAACAGAAAAATGGGGAATTTTACAATGGTCATTTCACCCCCTAGCTAAAATGAAATCCCCATTATTAGCTCTTTTAATGGATGGAATGTCCGATTTAGAAGATATGTACTGCAAAGAAATTTTAAAATCTAAATATTTTAGGATAAATCCAAAGGTCTCTAAGTTTATTGAAATGGATGATTATAAATTTATTCCTTACTTGAAGTTAGTAGCTAATACTTACGACTTATCATCTTTATACAATTATATCGAAAGTATTTATTTAAAATAATTTAATATAATGCACAACTTTAAGTAAATTTAAATATAATAAATTATAATATTACCACCTTACTCTTATAGTTATCTATCAAAAAGGCTAAGTTTCTTTATGAAACTTAGCCTTTTGATATTTGAATTTATTTATCTACTTTAAGAACTGCCATGAATGCTTCTTGTGGTATTTCAACCGATCCCACTTGTCTCATTCTCTTCTTTCCTTCTTTTTGCTTTTCTAACAGCTTCTTCTTTCTTGATATATCTCCACCATAACATTTAGCAAGAACGTCTTTTCTCATAGCCTTAACTGTTTCTCTTGCTATTATCTTTGAACCAACTGCTGCTTGAATTGGAACTTCAAACATTTGTCTCGGAATTATTTCTTTTAGCTTTTCAGCAATTCCTCTTCCTTTTTCGTAAGCTTTTTCTCTTGGTACTATCATAGATAAAGCATCTACAACATCTCCATTTAACATTATATCAAGCTTAACTAGCTCAGTTTGAGTATATCCCTTAAATTCATAATCTAATGATGCATATCCTCTTGTTCTAGATTTTAATGTATCAAAGAAATCATATACTATTTCATTTAATGGAATATCATAATTTATAGAAACCCTTGTTTCCTCTAAATATTGCATGTCAATAAAGGTTCCTCTTCTTTCTTGACATAATTCCATTACAGCTCCAACATAGTCAGAAGGTGATATTATACTTGCCTTAACTATTGGCTCCTCCATGTATTCTATCTCTGTTGCTTCTGGAAGGTTTGTAGGATTTGTAAGTTCTATTATATCACCATTAGTTTTTATTACCTTGTATATAACTGATGGTGCAGTTGTAATTATATCTAAATTAAATTCTCTTTCAATTCTTTCTTGAATTATTTCCATATGTAATAATCCTAAGAATCCACATCTAAATCCAAAACCTAAAGCTATAGATGTTTCTGGCTCAAAACTTAAAGCAGCATCGTTTATTTGAAGCTTTTCTAAAGCATCTTTAAGCTCTTGGTATTTTGCTCCATCTACAGGATAAATTCCTGAATATACCATTGGTACTGCTGGCTTATATCCTGGCATAGCTTCAGCTGTTGGTCTATCTGCTTCAGTTATAGTATCACCAACTCTTGCATCTCTTACATTTTTAATAGATGCAGCTATATATCCTACATCTCCTGCACGTAATTCAGCTATCGGTAGTGTCTTAGGAGTAAATACCCCTACTTCTGTAACTTCGCATACCTTATTTGTAGCCATTAACTTAATTTTAGTTCCTGGCTTAACTACACCATCGAATATTCTTACATATGAAACAACACCTTTATAACTGTCATAATATGAATCAAATATTAAAGCTTTAAGAGGTGCATCTTCATCTCCATCTGGCGCAGGTATATTTTCTACTACTGTTTCTAAAACATCTCCTATATTTAACCCTGTTTTAGCAGAAATCATTGGAGCATCTTGTGCCTCTATTCCTATTATATCTTCTATTTCTTGTTTAACTTCATCTGGTCTTGCAGATTGTAAGTCAACTTTATTTATTACTGGAGCTATTTCCAAATCATTGTTTAATGCTAAATAACAATTAGCTAAAGTTTGTGCTTGAACACCTTGTGTAGCATCTACAACTAATATTGCACCTTCACATGCAGCTAAGCTTCTTGAAACTTCATATGTAAAATCTACGTGACCAGGAGTATCTATTAAGTTTAATATATACTCTTCTCCATCTGATCTTCTATATATAAGTCTTGCTGCTTGAGACTTAATAGTTATTCCTCTTTCTCTTTCTATTTCCATATTGTCAAGGATTTGCTCTTCCATTTCTCTTTGTGTTAGAGTTCCTGTGGCTTCTAATAATCTATCAGCTAGGGTTGACTTCCCATGATCTATATGGGCAACTATTGAAAAATTTCTAATATGTTTTTGTCTATTACTACTCATATATAAAACTACAACCGTTTTTTTGGTTAATAGTCACTTCACCCCCATTATAATTAAATCAAAGTAAATTATATCACAATGCCTAGGATACATGTCAATATAAATGTGAAGTTGTTAAACGCTTTAAAATACTATATCTAATTAGATTTTTCTAAAAAGTCATTAACTATTTTATCTAATTTATTATTATTAGTATTTGTATTTTTATCTTTAGGTTCTATATTATTTTCATCATATTGATTACTTTCATTTATATCTTCTTGACTATTTTCATTTATAGAATTTGTTTCTTCATCCTTGTCATCACTCTTTATTTTATCATTAATTTTATTCTTTATACTATTAAATCCATTATATATACTACTACCTAGCATGTAAATTTTTTCTGTTATTGGATTATTAGCATTTATCATAAACTCTTTATCTGATACCTTTATGGTTGTATTTTCATTATTTTCATCTGTAGTATAGATTTTAATTTCTGCATTATCCCTTATAAATTCCTCAAAATCTTCTCCAAATTCTTCTTTTACTAATTGATAATTATCTTCTCCATTCCCTATTGGTGATAATGCTCTAGTATTTACAATATTAATTTGAACAAAACCAATAAGAATTAATAATGAAAATATTAATGTTCCTATTAAGACTTTTTTATTAAACAAAAAAGCACCCCCTAGTATTTTTATTATCTAAAAGGATGCTCATAAATATCAAATTTTATTCAATTTTAATTCCTATTTAAGTGTTCTGCCAAAACTCTTGCTATATATTTTGCAGTTAATTTTGCTTCTTGAGCAGTATTTACATTTGCACCTACTTCTATAAGTACAAAATTGTCACTTAAGCTATAATTGATAGATGTTGCTGCAATTTCATATTCATAAGTGTTTCTAATTATCCCTGGAAATAAAGTATTAGCAGTATTATACAATTCATCCACCAAGGCTTTATTAGCTTCATATCTTGTACTGTTTTGTCCTGTAACAAACATCATCTTAGCTAAATTTTGATCATTTAAATTAACTGTTACTGCATCTTTATTAGCTACGCTATCTCTATGCAAGTCTATTATTATTTTAAAATCACCATACTTATTCAAATAATTTGTTAACGTCTGATTGGATCTTGTATAAGAATCATTATAAGAAACACTATGATTTGTCTTATCGTGAATTACCGATATTCCATACCCTTCTTCTAGTTCCTTCGATAAAACATCACCAACACCTACAACATTAAAGTTACTATCCGTAGTATCTTTTCCTGCTTCTGCATAGTTTTCTGTTGTATGTGTATGGAATATAAGGACTTCTGGCTTTGAGTTATCTAATGCTTTCTTTAAGCTTGGATCATATGCTGCACTTACCTTATTTAATTCTGCAATTTCCTCTGAGGTCATTTTAGCTATACTTTCGTTTTTCAATGAAAACGGTGTTAAACCTTTTATTGCTGATCCTAAAGCAGAATCTCCTAAAGTACTGTCTTTAAACAAGCTTATTTCTCTTCCAACTATTCCATAAGTACTAAATCCTCTAAGACCTAAAGCTTCTAACGCTACATTCTTTACTGAAAGGTTATTTTCTGCATACTCACCTTCATCATACACTTGAGTTTTAACAACTGGCATAGTAAAGTTTAACATTTGAACATATGCATAGCCACCTCGCTCATTGTATTTATTTATAACTCCCATTGCTCTTATAAAAAATACAATAACAGCAAGTATAATTATTACATATCCAAAATTAAAGCCTGATTTAGGTGAGGCTGGTTTTCCCCTAACACTTCTTAGTTTTTGCTTAGGTATAGTTTGTCTTAATGAATACAACGGCAACTCCCCCTTTTCTATATTATTTATATTAGGGGAGTTACATAATTATTAATACTTTTATTAAATTTATTTAATTAATTCATAAATTTATTTATATCTTCCATATCCAAATTAGGTTGTACTGCCATGTTTATTCCATTAGCAATTATTTTTGCTAAAGATTCTATAACCGCATCAACATCTTTAGGAGTTACCATCAAATCTCCAACAAATGGATCTAATATTTCTTTTATTAAATTGCTCTTTTCAACTTTATCCACTGACTTTAACATATTATAAAACTCTTTTCCACTTTCTGCCTTACTTATGAGTTCATCAAGCAATAAATCAATAGTATCATTTGCTATTGTTGATGCATGAACTACAGTCGGAACTCCAATTGCAATAACCTTTACTCCTAACACTTCTTCATTTATTTTCATTCTATGATTCCCAACGCCTGCTCCTGGAGAAATTCCAGTATCACTTATTTGAATAGTCCTATTAACTCTTTCTAATTTTCTAGATCCTAATGCATCTATACATATGACTAAATCTGGTTTTATTCTATCTACTAAAGACTTTACTATTTCTCCTGTTTCTATTCCAGTAACACCTAAAACACCTGGTGATATACAACAAACGGGTCTTACTGAATCATCTATTGCATCTGGCATCACTTGTTTTAAATGTCTAGTTACCATAATTTTTTCTGTTACCTTTGGTCCAAGTGCATCAGGAGTTACATTCCAGTTTCCAAGTCCAACAACTAAAGCTGTCTTTTCTTCTGAGATATCAACCATTCTTTTTAACACATTATCAACAACCTTAGATACTTTATCCATAGATTCTCCATCATAGTGTGTAAATTCTGGAAAATCTATAGTTATATAATTACCCTTAGGTTTTCCAAGTTCCTTTCCTGCTTCATCACTTTCTATAGTTACTGTAGTTATTTTTATATCATCTTCCTTTTCTTCTTCTACAATAACTCCATCTAGTTCCCTTTTATTTTCTTTTGTATACATGTCTCGTGCTTCTATAGCTAAATCTGTTCTTACATTTATCATACTAATACCTCCTAAAATTCTTCCATCCTTCTTATTTTTCCTTAATGTTATAATTTAATACTTGAACTTATAAAGTTTCAATGATATAATCTAGTATGTTAAAAACGAACTCGAACGCAGATTTCCCCAAAGCTGCAAAGAGACCCTATAAAATTATTAAGGGGGTGAATTTAGAATGGCAAATATTAAATCAGCAAAAAAGAGAATTAAAGTTACAGAAGCTAAGACTGCTCAAAACAGAATGATAAAATCAGCTTTAAAAACTGCTATAAAGAAGTTTGAAACTGCTGTTGCTGCAAATAATGCAGAAGAAGCTAACGTTCTTTTCCCTAAGGCTGTTAAAGCTTTAGACATGGCAGCTCAAAAAGGAGTATGTCACAAGAACATGGTAGCTAGAAAGAAATCAAGATTAGCTGCAAAGTTAAACGCTATGGCGTAATCAAATAAGAAGCCGGTCCACTGGACCGGCTATTATTTTACATAATTACTTTACCATAAATATATTAAAAAGCATAAGTTCCATCTCCATAGTTTTATCTATACCAGACGTTTTTAGCTTATTTTCAGTTTCTAAACAAATTTCCATTAATCTTTGCAATTGCTTTACAGTAAATTTATTGCATTGGTTCACAAGCTTTTCGCATATAAAAGTTGGCAATTTATATTTACTTGCAAGATCATTTGTATTAAGCCCATTTTGGCTAAGTATCTTAATTTCATATAATCTTTTGAAATTATTTTCTATATTACTTATTATTAGCATATGTTGATCGCTTTTAAATAATAATTCATCTAGTAAATCAATTGCTTTTTCTGCTTTTCTTTGAGATATTAAATCAATTAAATCAAATATATCATCTTCACTAGAATTAGCTATAAGTTTATCTATATCTCTTTTAGTTATTTGTTTCCCATTAGTATAAGAAATAATTTTATCTGCTTCTCTCTTAATTATATCAAAATTATTTTGGACTTTTTCAGCAAAATATCGTGCTTCTATCTTTCCTATTTCTTTGCCATTAGCTTTAAATACTTCTTCTACCTTTTTATAATATCTGTCTTTTTTAAGCCTATCAAAATAAACTACTTTAGAAACTTTATCTAGTGATTTTATTTTATTATTTTTTTTAGGAGTATCTCTTTTATCATTAAATAAATAATACATTATTAGCACTGTATAAGGTGGTAAATCCTTTAGATATTTTAATACTTCATTATAAATTTTAGTGTTTGCACTATCTGTTTTATCCTTTAAAAATGCTGCTCTATATACAACTACAACTTTCTTATCTCCCATAAAAGGCATTGTTTCACAAGCATTCATAATTTCATCAAAATTTGTAGTTAATCCATCTAACCTTATATAATTTAAATCTAATAAGGATTTGTCTACAGTATTATTTACAATTAAATTTATTCCTTCTTTTATAAGTTCCTCATCTAAACCACAAAAAATATAAGAATTTTCTATTTTATTTTTTTTAACTTCACCTTCTAGTGCATCAAAATCTATCAAATTAATCTACCTTTCTTTAATTAAATACTAAAATCTTATTTTCAAGCAAAATTATCTTACTATAATCGCTCAATTTACAATCTATTATATCATAATTAGAATCATTTTTCCCTTTTGATATTTTAAGTACATAACTCTTATTTCTTCCTTTTAGTATAATATCTTTATTGTATTTTAACATTTGATAATTATCATTTATTCTTATATTATTAAAATCTTTATATGAATTTTGTGATAAAGTTACTATTTTATATTTTTCCAAATCTACACTTTTTTTCAGAGCAACTATACTTCGTTCTCCTTTAAAGCTTATTGCTATTATTCCATCTTTATAATATTCTATCTTAGGAAATGGACTATATACTAACATGTAATAATAGAAAATTAGTATTAATGGAAAATAAATAACTCTTCGATAGCCTTTATAATAAAAATAACATGTAATTGAAATAACAATATAACATATAATTACCATTTCATTTAAATATAAGGCATTTGGAGTTATATTTAGTAACCATTCTGTTGATATATCTATAAATAGTGTTACATAATAAGTTATAAAAGCTATATAGTTAAAAAGAGCATTGAATTTAACTAAAACAGCTAATAAGTTTCCTAGTACAACTACTATATTTATTAAAGGTAATAGTAGTAAATTTCCCATTATAAATCCCAAAGAAAACTCTTTAAAATATATTATTAAAATTGGAAATGTAAAAACTTGTGATGATAAACAAATAGATATTCCTTCCCTTAAAAACTTTGGGAACTTATATAACTTTTTATTTATTGATTTGTTAAATAGTATTATCCCAAGAGTAGCTAAAAAACTTAGTTGAAACCCTACTTCGAAAACGCTATATGGCTTATATAAAATTAATACAACTCCAGCCATAGATAATGATGCAAGAGGATTATAATTTCTTTTTAAAGGAGTTGCTAAGCCCATAAATAACATCATTATATATGATCTTACAGTTGATAACGCAGCACCTGTAAATATTACATAAATTATAGAAACTATAGGAGCAAGTTTACTTCCAAATATAATTTTTAATATTGAGTAAACTAGAACCATATGTAGCCCTGATACAGAAATTGCATGAAGTACACCTAAATTTTTCATATCTTCTTCATCATCTCTATCTAAAAAATCTGAGTATCCAAATGATATAGATGTAACTATTGCTGCTCTTCTATATCCTAATTTTTCCTTTAATGAATTAAATATATCTTCCCTAATTCTATATATTTTTCCTTTTAAATCAACATCTAATTTCTTAAAATCATCTACTTTAAACTCTCCTATTACCCCTTTTTCTTGATTTATTTCTTTAGTAAACTCTCCAGTTATTATAAGCCTTTCACCTAATTTAACATTTTTTAAATTACCCGATAAATATATCTTTCTTTTTGATACCTCTGCAGTTGCTCCGTACGAATTAATTGATATTATTCTTACATTTTCTTTTTCACCGACCTCTAAATTATAGTAATAAATATTATTAATTATTGGTATGGAAAAGAAAGCTATAAGTATAATAGTTAACTTCAAATTTATTTTGAATATTAACATTAAAAAAAAATAGCTAGCAATAAGTATTGCTAGCCCAATATTTCTATTTGAAATTACAAATATATAACTCGATAATATAAAAGTAATAAATATATATGGTAATATATTTATTTTTTCTTCATAGTTCAAATGGCAACACCTCATTAATAATTTTTACCATTTTTTTATAATTAAATCTCCTAATAAAAAAATAAATATTAACCACGATATCACAATAACAAATATCATTGAATAAGTAAATTTAGTTATCATAATTAATATGAATAAAGATACTAAATAAATTAATATAGTTAATATTAATAGCTTTACTCCTTTTAAATTTCCTTTTTTAAATATTTGACAATTAATTAAGGTATCTATAATCAGCATTACTCCCATTAAAGAAAATCCTATTATGTCATAATTATCTTTTATAAAATAAATTGCAACTCCAGGTATAACACAAAATAATATACCTCTTAAAACTACCTTTTTCCCTTTATAAACATCATTACCATATATCATATTTATAAGTATTATAGGTGAAAGCATTAAAAAGTTCATTAATATAATAAAATACTCGTCTACTACCGTTCCGCTTGTTATAAAATATTTTAAATTTAAAAATACAATTTCGCATAGCATAGCTATTGTATATATACTTATTCCTCTTTTTATTCCTTCTTCTACTTCAGCATGTTTTTCTTTTAATTTAAAGAAAGCTTTGATACTACTTTTATAAGTATATATGTCTCCCATTTTTTTTAGTAACATTGATAACTTACCTTTAACTATTCCAACCCTTGCTAAACTTATAAGAGAAATATCTCCTAAGGTTTCTCCCTCAATAGAAAACTTATATCCATCAGTATGATATAATGATATAATTTTATTCTTTTGTTCCGGATTTAGTTTACAATAAATCCTCGTTTTAGAAACAACTTTAAGCATTTCCTCATTACTTAAAGATTCTAATTCAACTCCTGTAGTTATCTGTTCTAATGACGATATAAGACCTATTTTCTTACCAAACATTTCAGAAGCTATTTTATTATCTTCAGTAAATATAATTGGTAAGACACCCTGCTCCATAATATTTTCAATATCATCAACTACATCATCAATTAATGGATTCTCTAAAGCTATAATTCCAACAAACACTAAATTACTTTCTATATTTTCAAATTCTGAAGGCTCATAATTAAAACTTCTATATGCAAATGCTTCTGTTACTAATCCTTCTTTTGAAAAATTTAAATCTGTAAGTTTAATCTTAATTATATCCTCTGGAGAAATTTCTCTTTCTATTCCATTAATAAGAATGTGAGTACAACAATTTAATATTCCTTCCAAACTTCCTCTAGAATTTGCTCTATATCCATTTCTATTTTTGTTTACTGTAGTTATAATATTCTCATTAGAGTCTCTTTTTATTTGGAACTTCCTCTTATTTTTACTCTCTAAATTACCTTTGAAAATAGAATTTTCAACACCATATTTTACATATGCTACTTCAAACATATTTCCTTTTGACCAATTATTATCACTATTGTACTTTGCATTATTACAAAGTATTGATATATCTAAAAGTCTTTTGATATTTATATCATTAATATCTATTGCATTATATTTATAAATTTGTTCATTTGTATATAATTTATCTAAAAATAATTCCTTTTTAGTTATAGTCCCAAGCTTATCTAAGAAAAATATTTTTACATCATTAACTAAATCTAAAGCTGAAAAATTTGTTAGTTCAATATCGTCTTCTTTCAAAATTTTTTCTTTTATGTATTTTCCATAATATGTTACTATAAGCGGGATAAATATACAAATTGTCGCAAATATCTCTTGACTAAATAGTTGTTTTTTGTCAATTAATTTCCCAGGAAATACAACTATAAAAATTGCTTGTACAATAATTAAACATAATGCAAGTTTAATTAAAATTTCCTCTACTTTTTTTATAGTAATATCCTTTTTGCTATTTGAATCATCTATTATTCTTATTAATTTTCCTAATTGTGTATTATTCCCAATTTCTACAACAATCCCTTTTCCTGAGCCTTCTTTAACTAAGGATCCTCTAAAAAGAATATTACTTATTTCACCAATAGATAATATTTCATTATCTAGCTTTGTCGAAAACTTATCCTTTAAAAATCTATCTCCAGTTACATTACTTTCATCCACTTTAAGATTTTCACTCTCTATAATTCGAATATCAGCTGCAATTATGGAATTTTTTCTAAAATAAACTATATCTCCTTTTACTAACTCTTCTGCTTCTACTAGCTTCTCTACTCCTTCTCTTAAAACTAGCACTTGAGAAGTATTTAAATTTTGTAAAACTTCTATTTCTTTTTCTTTAGAAACTTCATGATATAACTTAAACCCTAAATTAAATAATAGCAAAAATATAGTTAGTACACTAACTATATAAAATTTATTAAATAAAAAAAATCCTATAAATAATAAATATAAATACAAGTATTTTTCTTTTAAGATGTCTAATGCTAATTTAAACATTCCTCTAGAATGTGGAAGAGAAATTTTATTATTCCCATCCTTTTCTTTTCTTAAATTACAATCATATTCATAAAGCCCCTTATTTACATTACTCCCAAGTGAATTTACCACCCTTATCCAGCTATTCCCATAATAACTTTTCATTTTCCTCCTCCTACCTCTAATAATTCGCCATTTATTACTATCATTTTTTAAGTTATTTTAATTATATCATTTTTTATATTTAACTAAAAAAAAGAAAAACCTAACACTTATAGTATAAGTTGTTAGGATATTTTTTTAAAGTATTAATTTCTAATATTTTCTATAAACTATTAAGATTTTGTTTTTGGATTAAATATTAATGCCATTATGTATCCAAAGAAAATTGCAGCTGTTATTCCTGCTGCTGTTCCAGTTATTCCACCTGTAAAAGCGCCTATTAATCCTTTTTCTTCAACGGCTTTTATAGCACCTTTTGCAAGTGAATTTCCAAAGCCAGGCAACGGCACTGTGGCTCCAGCTCCACCTATTTCTACTAATTTATCATATATTCCGAATGCACCTAATATTGCTCCAACAGTTACAAAGATTACTAATATTCTTGCTGGTGTTAACTTTGTTGTATCCATAAGAATTTGTCCTATTACACATATTATTCCACCTACGATAAAAGCATTTAAATACTCCATACTAGTTTCCCCTTTCTATTTTTCTTTAAATTCTATTGCTACAGCATGTGCTATTCCAGGGATACTTTCTCCTTGTAAAGATGAGGTTGTACTCATAAGAGCTCCTGTAGAAATTAATAAAAGATTTTTTATTTCTTTTCTCATTAATTTTTTATAGAAACATCCTGATGATACCACAGCTGAGCATCCACATCCACTTCCACCTGAATCTGTATTTTGAACTGTATCGTCATATATCATATCGCCACAATCAAAATAATTTTCCCTTATATCATATCCATATTCTAATAGTAATTTACATGTTATTTCCTTACCTACTTTACCTAAATCTCCTGTTGCAATTACATCGTAAAATTTAGGATCTCTACCTGTATCCTTGAAATGCCTTGCTATTGTATCTACTGCTGCTGGTGCCATAGCCGCTCCCATATTATTGGGATCTTTTATTCCATAATCTTTTACAACTCCTGTTGTTATATATGTCACTTCTGGAAAATCACCACTTTTTCCAAGAACCATAGCACCTGAACCCGTTACTGTCCACTGAGCTAATGGACTTCTTTGTGACCCATATTCTAAAGGAAACCTAAATTGCCTTTCTGCTGAACTAAAATGTGATGAAGTAGATGCAACAACATAATCTGCAAATCCGCCGTCTATCATCATAGAAGCCACACTTAATGATTCTGACATAGTGGAGCAAGCTCCATATAATCCAAAGAACGGTATATTTAATTTTCTAGCTGCAAAAGATGAAGATGTTATTTGATTTAATAAATCTCCAGCAAATAAATAATCTATATTCTCTTCTTTTAATCCAGCGCGATTTATTGCACTTGTTATTGCTGTATACATCATTTCGCTCTCAGCTTTTTCATAGCTTTCTTTTCCAAACATATCATCATTTAATATTTCATCAAAATATTCCTTCAAAGGTCCTTCACCCTCTTTAGGTCCAACAATAGAATATGTTGCTATTATTTTAGGAGGGTTTTGAAGTTTTACGGTTTGCTTTCCAACTTTTTTTATATTTAAATTATTAGTACTCATAGTGATGCCCCTTTCTTATCTTAATAGTTGTATAAGATAATAAATAATACCTATTATTACAGAACTTCCTATACCATATACTAACACTGGCCCTGCTATAGTAAACATTTTAGCTGCTACTCCAAACACGAAACCTTCCTTTTTAAATTCTATAGCCGGAGCAACAACAGCATTTGAAAAACCTGTTATTGGAACTACTGTTCCTGCACCTCCAAAAGATGCTATTTTATCATATATTCCTACTCCAGTTAATAAAGCTCCTAAAAATACCATAATTATTGGTAACAACATTTTAACTTCTTCTTCTTGAAATCCATATTTAACTAGAAGCGTTTGAAAAATTTGACCTAAAGTACAAATTGCTCCTCCAACTAAAAAAGCTCTTGCACAATTTCTTACTATTTTAGGCTTTGGATTTGTCTGATCAGTAATAGTTTGAAATTTATTTAATATCTGTTGTTCACTTGGTGTCTTTTTTTTAGCCATAATATTACTCCTTTCTAAATATGTATAATTTTATTATTCCAATAATAATAAATATAACACTGGAATATACTTCAAAATTTTTTCAATAAAAAAAATCTTTTGACATAACTTCAAAAGATTTTTTACTATACATTATTCATTTTTTCTTTCCTTTATTATCATTTGTAATTTAAGATTTTTCTTTATTCTTGTAGTTTTTGTTTCATTAAAACTAATACTTTTTTTTCAATTCTAGATACTTGAACCTGACTTATACCAAGCATTTTCGCAACTTGAACTTGTGTTTTATCCTTAAAATATCTAAGCATTATTATTTGTCTTGCCTTACTATCGAGACTTCTTAGTGCTTCTTTTAATGCAATCCTATTTATCATATCACTATCATCTTCACCTTTTTCACTTAGTTTGTCTATAAGTAAAACAGGGGCACCATCATCTTGATGAATAGTATCATATAAATATTGCATACTAGCAGAAGATTCTATAGCAAATAGTATTTCTTCTTTATCTACTCCAGAAAACTGAGATAATTCTTCAATAGTTGGTTCTCTATCTAATTTTTTAGTTAGCTGCTCTTTGTCAAAATGTAATTTTCTAGCTAAACTTTTTACATTTCTACTGACCTTTATTATTCCATCATCTCTAATAAACCTCTTTATTTCTCCTATTATCATAGGAACTGCATAGGTAGAAAACTTTACATTAAATTTGTCATCAAAATTATTTATAGCTTTAACTAAACCTATAGAACCTATTTGAAATATGTCTTCGTAATCATACCCCCTATTAAGGAATTTTTTACTAATGGATGATACAAGAGGTAAATTCATTTCAATGACTTTATTCATAGCATCTTGATTACCTGCCTTGGCTAGAGGTATTAATTGTGAATTTTCTTCATAATTATACGCCTCTTTTCTTACACTTCCATTTTCCATATACTTCACCTAACTTACTGTGTTGAATTTCTTCTTCATTACAACTTTAGTTCCTTTACCTTCTTCGCTATTTACTTCTAAGCTATCCATAAATGTTTCCATAACTGTAAATCCCATCCCTGATCTTTCTAGCTCTGGCTTTGAAGTATATAATGGTTCCATTGCTTGCTCAACATTTGTAATCCCTCTCCCAAAATCTTCAATACTTATAGTTATTTCATCTCCACTTATAGTAGCTTCTATTTTGATTATGCCCTCTTTTTTGTTTTCATAACCATGTATTATAGAATTTGTTACAGCTTCTGATACCGCTGTCTTTACATCTGTTAATTCTTCTACTGTTGGGTCTAATTGGGATACAAATGCAGCAACTGCAACCCTTGCAAACCCTTCGTTTTGGGATTTACTCATTAACTCTATACTCACTTTATTATCTACCATTTTAAACCCCTCCATTAAATATTGACTACAGCTTCATCTATACTGCTATATACATCAATAATTTTATACATACCTGATATTTCAAAAACCTTATTAACAGTTCTATTTATTTCTGCTACACAAAGTTTTCCATCCCTGTTTTGCATTTTCTTGAATCTTCCTATTACTACACCTATTCCAGAGCTATCCATAAATGTTACTCCATTAAAGTTTAATATAACTTTTTTTATGTTATCCCTATCTATCCTATCATCTATTTTAACTCTTACTTCTTCAGCACTATGATGATCTAATTCACCCATTAGGCTAACAACTAGTTTGTCTTCTTTTTTATCGAATTTTAGATACATACAAACTACTCTAAAGTCTTCCTTTAGAGTACCCACCTCCTCAATAGTTATTTCAAATATTTTCCTTCTTTTTCCATAATTTTAACATACTATTTTATTCATAGTCAAATAAAATAATAACTTTTTATCTTATTACTTTTAAATTAATAGAAAATTTTAGTGTTTTATTTATTATTTCATATAAACTTCATAAATTAATTCAATATATTATATAATTTTTTCTAAATTGGCTCACGTTTTGTTATCCCATTTAGAAAAAAATTAATATGGAAGTATAAAAGAGGGTAGCGAAACGCGACCCCCTTGTAAAAATTAGATATTAACTTTTTAAAGGTACTAAAGATTTACTTAAATTTAAATAAATTAAATTCTATATTAAAGTAAATTTCTGAAACTAATCCTTTTTCTTATATTTCTATTCCTCTTTTTTTTCTATAACCTTTTTATATTTTTTTAGTTCTAATTGTAAGCTTGTATAAAAATCCTCTAAAGATTCTCCTTCTTCTAATATTAAAGTTTCTATTGCGTCATCTAGATTATCCATAGTATATATATGGAAATCTCCATTTTCTATAGACTTCTCAATTTCTGGTATTAATATTAATTCATCCTTATTTGAAGAAGGAATTAAAACTCCTTTATTTTTAACTGTATCTAAAAAATCACATACTCTATAGAATCCTTCAATTTTTTCATTAACACCTCCAATTGCTTGCACCTCACCTAATTGATTTATAGATCCAGTTACTGCAATTGTTTGCTTTATAGGCCTTTTGCTTAATGAAGATAAAATGCATATAATCTCTGCTACTGATGCACTATCTCCATCGACTAATCCATAAATTTGTTCAAAACTCAAATAAAAATCTACCGGTATTTCTTCATATGGATTAATTATATTATTCAGTAATCCCTTTAATATATTTATTGATTTTTCATGTATTTTTCCACTTAGTCTACTTTCCTTATGAATATCTACTATTCTTCCTGATCCTTTATGAGATACGCACGTTATTCTCATAGGCTTTCCAAAAGAATGATATCCAGTATCTAAAACGGCTAGTGCATTTATAACTCCTACTTTTTTTCCTATAATAGATATTAAAATTTTATTTTCTTTATAAAGTTTATCATATTCATTTTCTATTCTTTCTTTAACATATGCAATATCTACTATATCTTTAGATTCTATCATTAATGAATTTCTCTTTTTTGCATTATCATTAGCCAAAATCATTAATTTTTCTATTTCAGTAGTATCTATATTTATTTTAGTCTTACTATTTGCTGTTCTTGATAAATATTTGATGATTTCATTTACTCCATCCTCTGTAATAGGCATAAGATTATTTCTCTTTACCTTATCCTTTATAGACTTGTTTATATAAGCTGTAACATTATCATTAGTCTCTACAATAGGATTAAACTCAGCTCTTAGTGGAAATAACTTTCTGAAATCTTCATCTAAACTGTATAATGTATCATAAGTCTCTTGATCACCTATTAAAATCACTTTTACATCTATAGGTATTGGTTGTGGCTTTAATCCACTTATTGATATTACTTCCACATATGATTTTGAAATATCATATGTTATTTTGTTAGTTATAAGGGCTTTTTTCAAATGATAATATGAATATGAATTATTAGCAAGTGAACTTACTCTAACAATTAAACATCCACCATTTGCTTTTAATAAAGTTCCTGAGTTTATCAAGGATATATCAGTCGTATACACACCATTATGGTTTTCATACTCTATAAACCCCATTAAATTGTTTAAATTTGGATCCTCTTCATAAATAACAGGTGGCGTAGATCTTAAACTATTGTCCACAAGTAAATGTATATCATACTTATTTATAACTTGATAAAGTTGTTCTTCATCTTCTTCAATATCCATTGTATAACAACTTATAATTTCTTTTTCCATGGATATAAATAATTTTTCTAAATATTCATAAGCTGCATCATCATCTATAAACTCAAGTAAAACCTCATCCTTATATCCCTCCATTTCATTTGCTAGAAAATCACTATATATTTCTTTTAACTTTTTTATTGACTTAGTTTCTATTTCTTTTAATTTTCCTAAAACTGATTCTGCTTTTTTCTTTAAAATAGATGCCTTAGCCACAATAGCTTCTTTTTTGTTTTTTTCTAAATTATCATATTCCCTTTCGCTAATTACTTTTCCACTTATTAATGGAATAAAAGCAAAACCTTTATTTGTAACCTTTACTTCAAAATCTTCCTTCTTTGCCATCTCCATTAATTCACTTATATAATCATTTCTCTTACTTTGTATTTCCTCTATAAGTTCATCCTTTTCATCTTCAGATGATGCATTATAGAACTCCTCTACTATTTCTATATAATTATTTCTTATTTCTTCAACTGCGTCCTTCAGCTTTTTACCATTACCATTGCTAACAAATAATACTTCTGGCTTCTTATCATCCTCTAATGAAACATAGCAAATGTCTTTTGGAGGTTCCAGATATTTATACTGCTCCTCTATATAACCTTGCAGCTTCTTCAGTTTTTCCTTAGAAAATGAATCGATTAAATAAAGATTATAGCCTTCTTTATTTATATTAAGAGCTCTTCCAATCTTTTCATACTCACTATCTATTTCAGGAATCTTTGTTACACTGCCTTTCAGATCACTTTCCTTGAATTTAAAATTAAATTTTACTTCTTGTGAAGTTAACTCTTTTCTCATATATTTTCCACTTTCAAATTGCTTTAGCAATTATTAAGAAGCAGTTTCCCCCCTTTTTTTAGTATTTACTATATAGATATTCTTAATATGCTTGTTTAGGGAATAAATTTTTCTAATTTAATTATTTTTTTATATATATTATATTAAATATATATGAGAATTTATTATCTATCACCAATACTTTCTTTCTTCATAATTATATATTTTTTGCTAATGTCTAGTTATAAAACAATAAAAGGCCTGTATTTTTCTTATTACAGGCCTTTTGTCTATTTTTTATAATTACATTAGTTCTATAAACTTATTTACTACTTCTTCTGCATGTTTATAATCTTGTTCTGATGGAACAAAGCAGAATGATAAACCCGGCTCAACTACTTTAAGCTTTAAATCTTTTAGTCTTGACGTTAGCATTCTTACGCCTTCTCCGCTCCATCCATAAGATCCAAATGCTAATGCCGGCTTTCCTCTATTTATTATAGGATTAACTAAGGATAATAAATCCCAAGATGGTTTAACTGCATCTTGATTTATTGTTGGTGATCCAACCATAAATCCTCTTGCTCTTTCTATTTTTGCTATACTTTCTTCTAAAGGAATAGTAGTTATTTCTGTTACATCTACATCATATCCTCTTGCTTCTAGCTTTTCCTTCATAAAGTTAGCCATATTTTCAGTATTTCCATATGCAGAAATATAAAATATTTCCACCTTATTTTTATCTACTTCTACTTCTGTTGCCCATTCTTTATAAAGGTTTAAAATCTTATCAATATTAGCAACATGAACTGGTCCATGGCTAGGCGCAATACATTCTATATTTAAATCTTTTATCTTTTCTAAGCCCATTAATACAAATTTTTTAAATGGTCCCATTATACAATTAAAATAGTATTCCATTTCAACAAAATAATCTTGATTTAAACTTTCTGTAATTCCGCCTTCTGGACAATAATGAGATCCAGTAAAATCACATGTAAATAATAAGTTTCTTTCTTTTACATATGTGAAAATAGTGTCTGGCCAGTGTAAATTAGGTGAACTTATAAATTTAAGACTTGTTTCTCCAAGTGAAATTTCTTCCTTAGCTTCTACAGCATTAAACTCTCTATTTAATATATTTTTCAAATAATTTAATGCAGCTTTAGATGCAACTACTTTTATTTCTGGATAATCTTCAATTAATCTTATAAGAGATCCACTATGATCTAATTCCGTATGCTGAACTATTACATAATCTACTTTTTTATTACCAATTACTTCTTTTAAATTATTTTTAAACTCATCATAAAATCCAGTTTTAACAGTATCTACTACTGCTACTTTTTCGTCATTTATTACGTAAGAGTTATAGGTTGTTCCTTTTTTTGTTTCCATTATTATATCAAATATTTTTAAATCCGGGTCTTTAACCCCTATCCAATATATATTATCTTTTAACTTTTCCTGTAACATATCCCTACCTCCAACTTTACTCTTTTATCTCTATATATTCTAGTAATATTTTACCATAAATATATTTGTCAAACAATTATGAAATTCGACTTTTTTTGTATATTTATTATATATTTTTTAATTATGCTATATTTTTTATATTTTTATCATATCTGTTATATTATCAACTTCTATTATATATTCATAATGCAAGGCTCTTGTTAATGATACATATAAAAGCCTTTGATCTAACAAAGTATTTTTAAAGTTAGACTCACTTGGATTATAAATAATAGTTGCATCAAATTCTAATCCCTTTGTTAAATAAGATGGTATTATCAATATATCATCATTATGCTCTTTTTCATTTCCTTTTATTAATGTTGCTTTAAATAAAGAATTCTTTTTTATAAGTTTTTCTAAAATTTTACCATCTTCTATACCTTTTGTTATTATTGCTATACTACTTTTACCTTTATTCATAACTTCAGTAATTATACTGTTTATATTTTTTATTACATCTTTGCTGTTATTACATTTTATTATTTTAGGAGATTCTCCATGTCTTAATACAGGTTTTGCTCTTTTTAACTCTAGTCCTTGTGATTCTAATGCACCATTAGCAAAATCTATAATTTCAACTGTAGATCTATAGCTTTGAGTAAGTTGCATATATGTCGCTTTTCCTTCAAAAACCTTTTCTACTATATCACTCCAATTTTTTATTCCTTTATAATAATATATTCCTTGAGCAATATCTCCAACTAAAGTAAGAGAATTTCCCTTAGTTAATCTATTTACTAAATAAATTTGGAATGGATTATAGTCTTGTGCTTCATCTACTACTATATGTGAATATTTTTCTTTTTCTTCAACACCTTCTAAAAGAATATTAATATATAAAAGTGGTGCTAAATCATCTTCATCTATAATTCCCCTATTATAATTTGAAATGATTTCTTCTTTCATAAATTCTGATAATTCTTTTGGTATCTTATTTAAAGTTGCAAGTTCAAAAAATTCTTCATTTTTAAATAAATCAACATATATATCCTTAGAGGTTATTCCCCTCCAACTTTTAAAATAATCATTCATTTCTTTTTTTGAGTTGTTTTTTATATTATTTTTTATTTCATCTCTTTCTGAATAAATTTTTATCAATTGCTTCCTTCTATCTTCACAATCCTCTTGTTTATTTTTTATCTCTTTAATTCTTATATCCCATTCTAAATCTACTTGCAGGCAAAGAACTCCTATTCTCTCTTTAAGCTTTAATCCTAGATATCTTTTTATTTCATCCTTTCTTTTATTTATTGGATAATTTTTTAAGTCTTTAAGATAAAGCCTCATTATTTCCCTTTTGTTAAATAATACATAATTACCAATCATTATATCTGTTATATCAACAGAATCGCTTTCTAATAATGTAATGTATCTATCTATAATAGATTTAAAGGTTAATGTTCCTTTTATTTTAGATGCATTTATTATTAATTTACATTTCTCTGCATCTGTAGACTCAATTAACTCCTTAAGTTTTTCATCTTTTCCCTTTACCTTGCTTCTAACTTTTAAATGATTAAGTACCAAATCTTGAAAAGTAGTTTGTTTTACTTCATCAACACCTAAATTCGGTAATATATCTGAAATATAATCTAAGAATAACTTATTAGGAGCTAGAACTAAAATATCTTTTCCATTCATCGTTTCTGAGTATCTATAAATCAAATATGCCAGCCTATGTAAAGCTATAGTAGTTTTCCCAGAACCAGCCGATCCCTGAACTATAATAGGTAGATTCTTTGGCCACCTTATAATATCATTTTGTTCCTTTTGAATAGTTGCTACTACTTCTTTTAATTTTTTTCCTCTACTTTCCTCAAGATTTATTTTTAAAAATTCATCAACTAAGTCATTTCCTTCATCACTAGTTTTTATTATAATTTCATTTATTCCTTCATCGAATATTTCTTTTAATGAATCTTCTTTAAATAAAAATTTTCTTTTTAGTGATAAGTTTCCTTCAATTATTCCTATAGGCGATTTATAATATGCATATCCTCCAGTTCCACTATAATATAAATCTGCTACTGGAGTTCTCCAATCTACTACTATTTCTTCTCCATCTAAAGTTGAACTTACTGATTGTTTGCCTATATATATACTTTCATCACGACCTCTCAATTCTCTAAAATCAACTCTACCAAAATAAGGAACCTTTATAGCCTCCTCATAATTTTTTATATCTTTTCTTAACACAGAATATATTTTTTCTGTAGTTTCTTTTTCTTCGTTATAATTTCCTTTTGATTCCTTTGTTAAAGCTCTCAACTTACTTTCTATACCTTCATAACTCTTTTTTTTCTCTAAAAGCTCCGTATCTATCTTTTTCCTTTTTTCCTTTAATATTTCTTGTTCTAATTTTAAATCCTTATTCATATTTTTACCTCTAAATTCAACTAATGCCTTAATTATAGGCTAATTAGATTCTAAATTCAATTATTATAGTATATAAACTAATCAAGTAAAAACTATTAACTATCAAAAGCATAAAATCTCATATATTCCAATTATTTACTATACCCAAAACATTTATTCCTTTTCTTACCCATTTATAAATTATAAATTTCAATAAGTATTTTACTTTCCAATATTGTGTGTTAGAATCTTATCGTAAAGGAGATGTTAATATTGTCTAAACAAACTAAAACACCTAACTATATAAAAATAGCTGTTGATATAGCTCATAGAATAATAAATAATGAATTTTTGGAAGGAAGTAAGATTACAGGAAGAACAACTTTAGTTAGTATATATAATGTATCTCCAGAAACTATTAGAAGATCATTAGCCTTATTAAAAGATATGAATGTTGTTACTATTAATGAAAAAAGCGGGATTATAATAAATAATAAGACTTATGCAAAAGAGTTTTTAAATAAATTCAAAACAAAATCAGATTTTACTCATTTAAATAGCGACACTTTTGACTTAATAAAAAAAAGGAAAGATATCGATAATAAGCTTGAAAAAAATATTAATGCAATAATTGAATTTGCTACTCAACTAAGAAATGTTGGTTCTATTATTCCCTTTGAAAGTATAGTAGAAGAAAATAGTATTGCTGTAGATAAAAGTATTGGTGAGCTCGACTTTTGGCATAATACAAAAGCTACTATAATTGCTGTTAAAAGGGATGGAGATTTATTTTTATCACCAGGACCATACTTTAAAATACATTCACAAGATATAGTAGTTTATGTTGGAGAAGATTCAGTTCTAGAAACAGTTAAAAATTATATTTCTTTACCATCATCTGATAAAGAAAAAGAATAACAGCTAAAGTAAATTTACTTAGCTGTTATTTTAATTAATTCCTAATATATAGTTAACTGCATCTTTAAATTCTATTTTCCTAATTTTTTTTCTTAGTTTAAACTTAATACTTTCTATATATTTTATAGAAAATGGTAAGTATTCATCTATGACATTTATATATTCACTTGAAAAAAACTCTTTACTCAATATTACTGAAAACAATATAAGCATTATACAATTTGTTTTTATAAGTTCTTTCAATTCATGTATATTTTCTCCTTTAAAGCAACTGTCTTCTTTTAAAAACATAACTGTAAAATTTATTAATTTATTTACTATTTTATCTAAATTGTATTTAGGAGCTAATTGTGACATTATAGTTATATGATTGTTATTTATATCAGATTTAATATCTTGTAAATCATCTGCTAGTTGAAGCAAGAAACCATAAAAAATACAAAAAGATATTTCATCTTTATTCATCTTTCCCTTTGTTAAAAATCCATCTACTAGTACTGATGATCCACCTTTTTCAATAGATATACCTAAAATATCCTCTTCATAAGGAATACTCAAAATATTTTGTTGTCTTAAACTTTTTATTTGACCTTTATGAATTGAAAGTAAAGCCTCATATAATTCACTATAATCATTTCTCTGAAAATCTTCTTCAATATAACTAACTAATTTATAAACAGCCTCTTCACAAAAATCACTACTTTCTACATTTTCTCCATTTAATCTCTTATTCAATTTATAATTAAAATTTTTCTTTTCCATGTCATTTATCGTTGTATTATCTAAATAGTTATCTGTATATGGATATAACATACTATAGCTAAATATAGCCTTAGATAGCTGTACTTTTTCTCCAAAGACTGCTTGAAGTATATTTATGATCCAAACATTTCTCATGGCCTGTCCTATGTCAGTATAACTTAAATTTTCATCAAATTGTTTTGCTTCTTTTATAAATCTTTTAGTGCTATTAAAAAAGTCATTTTTAATATTTTTATTAATTATTCCAAGCTTAAAGGTTTCTTTTTCACTTTCTATGAAGTTATCTATAATTTCATCAAACTCATTTTGCCACTTTCCCTTTTTATTATCTTCCTTAGGAAATTCGTTTATTTTTTTAATTATTAAATCTATATAGTTATCTAAATTCTTTTCTTTATTTTTCTTCTCTATATTAGTATATTTTTTCATATCTAATTTAAAATTTCTATCTGATTTCCACCATCGTTCACTACATTCTAAATATATATAGTTTATTAAATCCATTATTAATCTCCCAAATCTAATCTTATCATCACATTTATTAATTTTTTACTTTGCTCCCCATTAATTTGTAAGTAGCACTACCTATTGCTCTTTTTAAAGCTCCAATTTTAATATCTGGATGATAAATAAACTTTGAAAGCCCCGAATTTTTCCAATATCTATAATCAGCATCTCCCTCTTTAAAAGGTGTTTCTCCTGATTTTCTCCATAAATTATACATAAAAATAGATTTTACTTTTGGTTTGTGTATTTTTCTAGATATCAAATCTTCACTAAACTTACCAGATATACATTTTATTTTTTCCACATTTTTATCATTTAATTCTATGGCTCTATATGCTATTGGTATCATTTCCACAAAATTAAATCCCCAATAATACAATACATCCCTAATATACTTTGCTGAAGATGTATGCCCTGCCCCTGCAGTAGTAGTAATTACTAATGCTTTTTTTGTAAAAAATTTTGGCCTATGAAAATTATAAGACATATGGTCTATAAATGTTTTTAAAAGCCCACTAACTTGCATTGAATAAACTGGTGAAGTAACTATAACAGCATCTGCATTTTCAATTTCATTTACTATATAACTAATCTTTTCTTTGTGTGGACATTTATCTTCACCTTTATAAATACATAAAAAACATCCATTACAATAAGGTATATTTTCCTTACGTAATTCAATATCTATAAATTCAATTTCACCATGTTTTTTCATTTCCTCTTTTACAATGTTTAACACATCCCAAGTGTTACCTCTTCTTGGACTTCCATGTATTACAACACACCTCATAATTTCCCCCTAAAACAATAAAAGAGAAAGCTTAATATCTTGCCTTCTCTCTCGCTAATCATTCAATTTAAATTATACACCATATTTATCCAATTTGTAAATTTTATAATTCAAAATATATTATACTTGTATCATCTCTTTTCTTTAATCTCGGATAATCATTACAGTTACTATCTTTCTCCTGCTCTTCATATAATGTATTAAATATATCCTCTACATTACTCTCTTTTAGTAAATTTATAAACACCTTATAATCTTGTGCTAAATTGAATGTGTCATAAAATTGTGAAAACCCATCTGAAGTAATACAAATACTAATTTCACCATTAATAGAAATTTTATTATATAACCCTCTATCTACTGCATCTTCATTAAATTCCAATATCCAATATCCATTTAATTTATTCTTTAATTTTCTTACACTTATAACTTCATCATTACAAAGCTTTCTTGCATCTAATACAGAAATATTATTTACTTTGCTTACTTCACACATTTTTCTTAAAATATTTTCTTCTAACCCTATTAGTTTTCTATCAACAATTTCTTTTATTGATTCATTTTCTTGAGAATATATTAATGTACAATCACCAATTACATAATACTCTAATTCCTTACTATTAAATCTTAATAAAGCTAAAGCTGCACAAGGATAATCAATTTCCTCTAAATCATTAAATCCATCATATTTAGAATATTTTTCTTTAACTTCCTTAATTGCATTTTTTATTATTTCCTTAATATCTTTTGAACTATTTATATGTTTTTTTAAGTAATCATCTAATGCTTCAACATACCATAATGCATCCGTTTCTTTCTCAGTAATTCTTTTTCCAGTTAATCCTGTTGCTCCATCTAATATCCAAGCAGCGTTATCAAGTACGGTAATCTTATCTTCATTTGGTTTTGCACTATTTCCTTGCTTTGATAAAAACTTAATATTTTTCATATATTTTCCCCCTCACAAATCACTTTAGTATAAATTTAATAATTTATAATCAAATCTTATATCAATTATATCTATTCACTAAAATTATATACAATTTTACTTAATAAAAATGGACAATTATACTGTAAGTCATAATTGTCCTTAAATATATGTTTTTATTAATGATTTATAAAATAATAGTATAATATTTGATAAGCTCATCTAAGTAAAACATAAAAACATGAATTCTATATTTATTTAATTTTTAAATGAATGAATTGGTGCAGGTATTCTTCCACCTCTTTGTATAAATAAAGAAGAGGAATATTTATTTACAGGCATTACTGGAGCTGTTCCTAGTAATCCTCCAAACTCAACTAAATCTCCTACCTTACATCCTGGTGCAGGTATTACTCTTACTGCTGTAGTCTTATTATTAATCATTCCTATAGCTGATTCATCTGCAATCATAGCTGCTATTGTTTCTGCTGGGGTATCTCCTGGAACAGCAATCATATCTAATCCTACTGAACATATAGCAGTCATAGCTTCTAGTTTTTCTAAGTTTAACGATCCATTTAATACAGCATCAATCATTCCTGCGTCTTCTGAAACTGGTATAAATGCTCCGCTTAATCCGCCTACATGACTACATGCCATAACTCCACCTTTTTTAACAGCATCATTTAATAATGCAAGAGCTGCTGTTGTACCATGAGTTCCAACTACTTCAAGTCCCATTTCTTCTAGTATATGCGCAACAGAATCCCCTACTGCTGGAGTTGGAGCTAACGACAAGTCTACTATTCCAAATGGAACTCCTAATCTTTCTGAAGCTTCTTTTGCAACTAATTGCCCCATTCTTGTAATCTTAAATGCAGTTTTCTTTATAGTTTCTGCAACTACATCAAAAGATTCTCCTTTTACTTTTTCTAGTGCTCTTTGCACAACACCAGGTCCACTAACTCCAACGCTTATAACTTTATCAGCTTCTCCTACACCATGGAAGGCTCCTGCCATAAAAGGATTGTCCTCAACAGCATTACAAAATACTACAAGCTTAGCGCAACCAAATCCCTTTGTATCCTTTGTATATTCAGCAGTTTTTTTAATTACTTCTCCCATTTCTCTAACTGCATCCATATTTATTCCTGATCTACTTGAGCCTACATTTACAGATGAACATACTTTGCTAGTTTTAGCTAATGCTTCTGGTATTGAATTTATTAATATTTTATCGCCCTTTGTGTATCCCTTTTGTACTAAAGCTGAAAAACCACCTATAAAGTCTACTCCTAAAGTTTCTGCTGCTTTATCTAAAGTTTGCGCAAACTTAACATAGTCTGTCTCATCTGTAGCTCCTGCAATTATTGATATAGGGGTTACTGATATTCTTTTATTTACTATTGGAATTCCAAATTCATTTTCTATTTCTTTACCTACTTTAACTAAATCTTTAGCACTACTAACTATTTTATTGTATATTTTTTCTCTAGCCTTATCGCCATCTGAGTCTATACAGTCTAATAGTGAAATACCCATAGTTATTGTTCTTATATCAAGTTTTTCTTCTTCTATCATCTTTATGGTTTCTAATATATTATTACTATTCATCTTTAACCTCCAATTATAAAGTGTGCATTGAATTAAATATTTCTTCTCTTTGAATTTTAACCTCTACTCCAAGATCTTCGCCTTTTGTTACTAATGCACTTTTAATATCATCAAAGGTAGAATTAGCTTCTTTTAAATCTAGCATCATTATCATTGTAAAGTATTTATCCATTATAGTTTGGTTAACATCTAAGATGTTTATGTTTAATCTCAATAATTCATTACTAACTCCTGCAACTATTCCCACTTTATCTTTTCCTATTACTGTTAATATAGCTTTCATTAATATTCAACTCCTATTTTTATTATATTTTTCCACATAACCTAAAAAGTTATTATAATTTTATCCCTTGTCCGTAAGTTTGTCAATTTTTAACTGTAATTATTCGTAAAAAATCCGCAATTTTCATTCTTTTCTAAAAAAATTAGGCTCTGTTTTAATGAAGTGTTTATTATAATATTGTGAAGGAATTTAAAAATAAAATATTAATATTTTTATCCTAATATAATTATGCCTCCAATTAATGTATAATAAAAACATACATTAATTAACAATTTTATTATTTAATGAAATACTGTTTAATAATTTTACTTAAATTCGAATGGGGGTAGATTTATGAATAAGAATAGTAATTTACTTTATTGTATTTTAGGAAGTATAATATTAGTTTTGTTTAACACTAGTATTGTTTATGACTCACTTCGTTTTCTTCCTATAATCGGATTATTTTTAAGTCAATTAACTTATTTTATATCAGCTATAGGTGTAATTTTATCTTTGTATTTTACAATTCTATTAATAAAAGAAAATTGGAAATTTAAAGAAAAATAATTTTGACTAGTAGATTTAGAGTCACACTTGTAATTTTATGCATATTAAATGACAAATAAAAAATTCTATTAAAAGCTATTTTTAATAATTAAAATCAATGACTTAATAGGGTATAACATTTCGTTATTCCCTTTTGAAAAAATTAATATTGAAGTTATATTTAATAATGCATAGTTTTTTAGGAGGAGCTTTCTATGAATAAAAAAAAATAATAAGTATATGTGCTGCAGTATTAATCTTTTTTTCATTTTTGCTTTATAAATACTTGCAGTTAAACAATAATAAATTAAATATCTATGCTGACAGAGTTCTATCATTAGCTATTAATACACAAAACTCTATTTATGCGATTACGGAAGCTTCCTCAACACAAGAAGATTTTAACCGCAATGTAGAAGACCTAATTATTAATGTGTATGCATTACAAAATGTATTAGAAAGTGGTGAAATATTGATTTCAGGAAATGGCAGGAACGGTAGTGCACTGTATAATTCTTTAGATAATCTTAAATCAGCATTTAAATACGATAATAAAAATCTAAAAAATATTGAACTAGATGCTATAAATAGTGCTAGTGATGTATTAATTCAAAGATTACAGCCTTATTATGACGATGGCAAAAATATAAGTAAAAAGGAAATACTTGCAGCTACTCAATTAGCTTTAATGAAAATGAGATTAATCGAGTTACTTCATTAATTACTGAAATGGAATTAATGATTATAAAATTTGCAGATAATTTTAATTTCTGCAAATATTCATGTTAAATAAAATGACTGGCTATTAATAGCCAGTCATTTTTAATCATTTCTCTCCCTTTGTACTTCCATTTAAATTTCAATATTATTTAAGCCTTAATGCTTTTTATATCTCTGCAACTTACAATATCAATTCCTATTCCTAATATATCTTTAAGAATTACTTCACCTACAGAAATAGGTGCAACTACTTCAAGTTTTTTAAGCTCTTCCATGCACTTAAAGTTAAGTTCTTTTGGAATTGCCCCCTTTGTTTTAACTGGAAGCACTGGAAGTTCACCCTCTTTAACTTTAACAGTAGTAGTTATTACTCTAACAGGATTGGTTATTTCGCTAATTCCATAATCAATACCTCTCTTGCATCCATTTCCACTTACTTTATTTTCTTCAATATTAACCTTTAAATGACATCCCATAGGACAACATATACAAATTAAATTTTTATCCATCTTATTCACCATCCTCTAAAGAAATAATTAAGTCTTCTTCTATGTTATTTAATAATTTCTTACTTAAAACTATTCTTTCCATTTCTGATGGCGCTAAATGCCTTTTCTTCAGCCTTGCAACTTCCTTTTCACCAGATTTAACAACAAGCACTTTATTTTTATAAACATTATTTACTCTCATAAATATAGTCAACTTTTCATCTATATCTTCTATAGAAATTCTTTGAGGAACAGTATAATTTATAGCATTACCATTCTTTATATTTATATAATTTTCTTTCTTCAACATGTTCTTCAAATACTTTGCAGCTGATTTTCCTGCATGTTTAGCTTCTTCAGTAACAAAATCTACCAAATCATGTACATGAACTACATTTCCACAAGCAAAAATTCCATCAACATTAGTTTCCATACTTTCTGTTACAACAAGTCCATTAGTCCTTCTATCTAGTTCTATTCCTACTTTATCTGATAATTCATTTTCCGGAATTAATCCAACTGATAATAGTAATGTATCACATTCAAATTCTACTTCTGTTCCTTTCATAGGTCTCTTATTTTCATCAACCTTTGAAATTATAACTTTTTCTAGTCTTTTATCTCCAATAATATCTACAACTGTATGTGATAAGTATAATGGTATATTATAATCTTCTAAACATTGAACTATATTTCTATTAAGCCCGTTTGAATATGGCATAAGCTCTACAACTGCCTTTACCTTAGCACCTTCTAATGTCATTCTCCTAGCCATTATAAGACCTATATCACCAGAGCCTAAAATTACTACTTCTTTACCAGGCATATATCCTTCCATATTTATATATCTTTGAGCTGCTCCTGCAGTATATACACCTGAAGGTCTATCCCCTGGAATATTTATTGCTCCTCTTGTTCTCTCCCTGCATCCCATTGCCAATATAATCGCCTTTGTTTCCAAAATCATATACCCATCATTAGAATTTATTGCATGTATTCTCTTATTTTTTTCTATTTCTAAAACCATTGTATCAAGTTTTATATCAATTTCACTTTCTTCAACAAGTTTTATAAATTTATCAGCATATTCAGGGCCAGTAAGCTCCTCTTTAAATGTATGAAGACCAAAACCATTGTGAATACATTGATTTAATATCCCACCAAGTTCTCTATCTCTTTCAATTATTAAAATATTTCTTACCCCATTTAAATAAGCTTCATATGCAGCTGCAAGACCTGCAGGACCTCCACCTATTACAATTAAATCATAACTCATAATTATCCCCCTATCTTGACTTTCCAGTTAAAATATATGAACCATCTTTTTCTAAAACTATATTTTCTAAAGGTATATTAAGTTCTCTGGATATTATTTCTTGAACACGAGGTCCACAAAATCCACCTTGACATCTTCCCATTCCAGGTCTACATCTTCTCTTTACTCCATCTAAAGAAATAGTTCCAAAAGACCTTTTAATTGCATCTACTATTTCACCTTCAGTTATTTGCTCACATCTACATATAATTCTTCCATACTTACTATCTTTTTTTATTATTTCAGCTCTTTCTTCTAATGAAAGCTCCATAAATCTAATTTGCTCTCTATTTGGATTAAAGTTATCTTTTCTACTCATATTAAGTCCAGCATTTTTTAATATATCTAATACACCAATAGCTATTGCTGGAGCAGCAGATAACCCAGGTGACTTCATCCCTGCTACATCTATAAATCCTTTAATATCTTCATTTTCCTCTATAATAAAATCTCCATTATCAGAATGTGCTCTTAAACCTGAAAAGTTTCTAATTGAATTTCTAAAATTTATTTTGTTTGTTGTCTTTGATGCAGTTTCCTTTATATAGTCTAAACCTTTACTTGTTGTTTTTACTGAATCTTTATCTTCAATAGTTTCTGCATTAGGTCCTACGATTAAGTTTCCATGAACAGTTGGAGTAACTAGTACGCCTTTTCCAAGTTTTGTTGGACATTGGAATATAGTATGTTCAAACATCTTGCCTTCATTCTTGTCAATTACATAATATTCTCCTCTAATTGGAGTTATCTCAAACTGCTCTTTACAAATCATGTTATGAATTTTGTCAGAATAAACACCAGCTGCATTTATTAAATATTTAGCCTCTACTACTCCTTTATCCTTTATCTTTATTTTAAATGTATCATCTTTTTCTATTCCTATAACTTCACTACTTAATTTAATTTCTCCTCCATTTTCAATACCATTTTCAATTAAAGCTATCGTATATTCAAATGGTCCTACTATTCCTCCTGTTGGTGCATATAATGCTCCTAATATATTTTCACTTAAATTAGGCTCTTTTAATAAAACTTCTTCTTTATTTAGTAGCCTCAATCCCTTTACCTTATTTTTTATACCATTCTCAAATAATTTTTTTAATAACTCCATTTCTTCTTCATTAAAAGCTATTACTAATGACCCATTTCTTTTAAAGGGTACGGACAACTCCTTACATAGGCTTTCAAACATTTCGTTACCCTCTACATTATATTTTGCCATTAGTGTTCCATGTTCTGGATCATAACCAGAGTGAATTATAGCTGAATTTGCTTTTGTCGTTCCCATAGCTACATCATTTTCTTTTTCTAAAATTACAACTTTTAAATTAAATTTAGTTAGTTCTCTAAAAATAGAAGCTCCTATAACACCAGCTCCTATTATGGCAACATCATACATATATATACCCCCATTAATATTATTTAAATTTATTTTAACCAACCTTTTTATAATTTAAATTATTCCTGGCATCTTTGTTTAGATAACAAAAAAAGCACAAAAATAAGACTTAACTCTTATTTTTATGCTTAACTCTAACTTCTCTTAGCACATTAAATAATTATAAATTTATTATATCATATATTTTTCCAATGGTACATATAACTTTCAGAATTTTATTTATATAATATTTTTCCTATAAAATTTGTACAAAGATTATTATACTTTTTTGGTAATTATTCTAAATTTTCTAAATTTTATTTAATTTATTAAAATATTCCATTATAATATACTTATTGCACGGGTTAATTTAAGTTATCCCTTTACAATTTATATATACCAAATAATTGGGCAGGCTTTTTTATTTAATAGCCTGCCTAGTTACTTTTATTATTAAACAAAAAATTCATCTTCTAAGCCTTCAAGATCTAATATCGTTATTTCTTTTAAACTAAAATCTATAAGTCCCATATCTCTCATATTTATAAGTTCTCTTGAAAGAGATGGTCTTGGAATTCCAAGCTCTTCAGCTAAATCTTTTTTAGATGATATTTTTAATGAAAATGTATTATTTCTTTTATAATTATCAAGTAAAATCTTACATATCTTTCTTCTAATTGAATCTAATTCAATTAAATTTATTTTTCTATTTAATATAACTATTTTTTGAGATAAAAGCTCTAATATATTTTCTGTAAACTTAGTATTCTTCTGAATTATACCTAAAACACTTTTTTTAGGAAATGATAATACCTTACAATTTTCAAAAGCCATAACTGTTGCAGGATACTCTTTTTCTTTAGAGAATAATAGTGCTTCTGCAAATACATCACTTACATTAAAATAGGATAATGTTAATACTTTTCCATTTTCATATATAGTCTGGATTACAGCCTTTCCATCAATTACAACAGATAAGCTATTACACTTTTCTCCCTGATTTGCTATTACTTCACCCTTTTTATATGATTTTATTATATATGATTCACTTTTTAAAATTTCCTCTATCTCAACTTCAGGAATACCCTTAAAAAAGCAAGTATCCTTTAATATATCTATCATACGAACTCCCCTTTGTATAAAAATGTGAACATTTTTATAATTGATAATGCATAATGGACAATTAAGAAAAAAACAGAGATTTTTAAATAAAAGGTGCTAATCACCAATTTAATTTAAGTTTTTCTGTGCAAAACATCCTTAATTATCAACTATCAATTGTCCATTATTAATATTATACTATCACAAATTATCTATAAAAAAAACAAAAGCTGTTATAAAACCAAGTAGCTTAGTTTTACAACAGCTTTTAATTTATTATTGTCCTAAGAACATGTTTAAATCATCTTCAACATTAGTTATTCCACCAATACCAAAGTTTTCAACAAGTACTTTTGCAACATTTGGTGATAAGAATGCTGGTAATGTTGGTCCTAAGTGGATATTCTTAACTCCAAGATATAATAATGATAATAATACTATTACAGCTTTTTGTTCATACCATGCAATATTAAATGCTATTGGTAATTCATTTATGTCTTGTAATTCGAATACTTCTTTAAGTTTTAATGCGATTAATGCTAATGAATATGAATCGTTACATTGTCCTGCATCTAGAACTCTTGGAATTCCACCAATATCTCCTAAATCTAATTTGTTATATTTATATTTTGCACAACCTGCTGTTAATATAACAGTATCATTTGGTAAAGCTTTTGCAAAATCTGTATAGTAGTTTCTTGACTTAGCTCTTCCATCACATCCTGCCATTACGAAGAATTTCTTAATTGCTCCTGACTTAACAGCATCTACAACTTTATCTGCAAGTTGCATTACTTGATTATGAGCAAATCCTCCAATTATTTCTCCTTTTTCTATTTCAGTTGGAGCCTTACATTGCTTTGCAAGTTCAATCATTTCTGAGAAATCTTTAGTTTGTCCATCTATACCATCTATATGCTTACATCCTGGGAATCCTGCTGCTCCAGTTGTGAATACTCTGTCTTTATAGCTGTCCTTTGGTGGTACTATACAGTTAGTAGTCATTAAAATTGGTCCATTGAAGCTTTCAAATTCTTCTTTTTGCTTCCACCATGCATTTCCGTAGTTTCCTACAAAGTGATCATATTTCTTAAATGCTGGATAGTAGTGAGCTGGTAACATTTCTGAGTGAGTATAAACGTCTACTCCTGTACCTTCTGTTTGCTTTAATAATTGTTCTAAGTCTTTTAAATCATGACCTGAAACTAATATTCCTGGTTTATTTCCAACACCTATATTAACTTTTGTCATTTCTGGGTGTCCATAAGTTCCAGTATTAGCACTATCAAGTAAAGCCATACCATCTACCCCAACCTTACCAGTTTCTAAAGTTAAAGCAACTAGTTCATCTACTGTTAAGTTATCATTTAATAACTTAGCTAAAGTTTCTTGCATAAATGCACTTACTTCTTCATTATCATAGCTTAATTCATTAGCATGCTTCATGTATGCTGATAATCCCTTTAATCCATAAGTTATAAGTTCTCTTAAACTTCTGATATCTTCATCCTTAGTTGCTAATACACCAACTTCTCTTGATTTTGCATCATATTCTTCTCTTGTAGTTGCTGTCCATAATGAAGCTTCTGATAAACCATCTTTATTTGATAATTTATTTAATAATTCTTCCTTTATTTCTAAAACTCTTTTAACTCTTTCATAGAATATTTCATCATCAAAGTTAGCATTAGTTATAGTTGTAAAAAGGTTTAATGTTATAAAGTGATTAATTTCAGCTGAAATTTCTTTTCCTTCTTTTCTTAATCTTGTTGTAACTTCTGATAATCCCTTTGTTGTATATACTAAAAGATCTTGCATTCTTGCTAAATCTGGTGATTTACCACACACTCCAAATTGTGTACATCCAGTACATCCTGCTGTTTCTTGACATTGGAAACAAAACATTTTATTTTCCATCGAAAAAATCCCCCTTGATAATTTAAATCTTAATTTGTTCCTTCTATGTTTACATTATATGAGGATTTTATATTCAATTCGGTAACACTCGTTACAAAAAGATTAAAAATCAAAAAAATTTATAATTTAATTTGTCAAAGCCCAATTATAAAGATGTTTTACTATAATGAAATTTATTTCTTTTTGCATTATACTGTTATTATAATTACTTTTCTCGTTTAAAATTGCTTATAGGTATGACAATTTTGCTATTTTTATTTAAAGGAGATATTATGGATAATAAAAGTTATTTACAACTTAAGGAACAAGTTAACCATGGAAATATGCAATTACCACTAGAAGTCTATAATGTGGAATTTATGAATTCAGCCGATTTCTATTCACACTGGCATGATGAAATGGAGTTTATATACATACTTAATGGTTCTGCAGAAATTTGCATAGATTTTAAAATATTTAGCATAAATACTGGAGATTTCATTATTATTCCTAACGGATCTATTCATTATATGATAGGCAAAGAAAATACTAAGATATCTTATGTAGCTCTTGTATTTAATCTCTCTTTAATAGAAGGAAATACTTTAGATTATTCTCAAATTAACTTTGTAAATCCCATAATGAAAAACAAATTATTTTTTAAGAATATCATAAGAACTTCAAATGTTGGACATGCTAAAATAGTTAATTCTTTTAATAATATAATAGAAAGCTACAATACTAAATCTTATGGCTTTCAATTAGAAATTAAAGGATCTTTATTTTCAATTTTTTCTACTATCTTTAAAGAAGGTTATATCAGCCTAAATTTAAATTCAGAAAACTATAGTGATTTAATCAAAGTTGAAAAATTAAAAGAAGTTATTAAATATATTCAAACCAATTATAAAAATCCTATCTCAATTAAAGAATTAGCAGATATAGCTCAGTATAGTGAATACCATTTTTTAAGATTCTTCAAAGCTCAAACAGGTAAAACTTGTACTCAATATATTAATTATTTTAGAATTCAAAAAGCAACTTTGCTTTTATTTGATACAAATTTATCTATAACAGAAATTGCTTATGAAGTTGGATTTGGTGATGTTTCATATTTTATTAGAACCTTTAAAAAGTTTTTATCAAATTCCCCTACTAAATATAGAAAAACAAATTTATAAATTGAGAATTAAACTTAATGATATGTATTAACTTTCCGATTTTCGTATAATTTCGAATACAATTCTAAATTTAAGATAGCTAAGATGACTAAATTTTTATAACTCACTACGCTCAAACAATAAAAATTCTTAACGCCATCTTAGCTATCTTAAATAAGAATTGTAGTTTCTCATTATAATAAAATCTCCAATTTAATACATATCATTAATGAGTCTAATTCCTCATTTATTAAAATTATTCATAGAAACTAATAGATAAATTGGAATTTGGCTAACCGAGATTACACTCATTATGGTTCTGTATTCAAAATGTCAACATAAGAACCGATTCCATTTTCTTCGTCTGGTAAATATTCTATTTTTATTAAGTCTCCAACATCCAAGACTTCGACTTTTTTCTTCAATTTTTCCAAGTTTTTAATCTGAACTTTCTCGTATGTTCTACGAATAGAAAATTGATATTGCTCCTCGTATAGAGAAATCGCCACACTACCAACATAAGAAATGCTGTACTGCGACTTATTTATTTCTATGATTTTCTTTTTAAGACTGTCACTCAATGTAAATGAAAATGATGCTTCAGACCAATTATTATGATATTCTTCTCCACTTATCAAATTTGCTATATAACAAATGATTTCATATTCCTCTGAGTAGATTTTGTTTGGCAGAGTAATAGACTTTTCAAAATAATCCTCTATGGAAACAACTCTTTCTAAGAAGGCAATCTCTTCATCTACTGTTACAAATCCACTATTATATACAAAGTTATTTAGGTTTCCTTCTATAAGATTTTCTCCCATAGATAAGGACCTGATTGCAATTTTTGCTCCACTGGAAAGCTTTTTCATGAAACGCACATACTGAAGCATATCTTTGTTACTCGGATTTTCTATACGAATATTAAAATCAGCTTTTTTCTCGGTAATATGAATCCTTATGCAGATTCTGAAAGGACATTTTTCCTGTTCTGTGTTTGATAAAATTATAGTACCGTCTTCCAATATTTCATGTGTCCTCAGAAGAATATATTCAAACTCCAAATTTCCATCAAGGAGAATGCTATAAGGAAAGGCATCTGGGAATGGCTTCGGAGGAATAACAACATTTGTTCCGATTAATTCTTCTGCTTCACATTGTATTGGATCATTAATGCTCCCTAAAAATTTTTTGGCTTCCAAAATACTGATGGTGACAGGTAGTTGATGTCTATTAGCATAACTTATTATATCTAAATTAAATTCATTTAGGTATTGAGTACCTAATTTTATTTTTCCTATACATTCCATTTTAGGGGGATACTTTTTAATAGCTTCTAAGGATACAGGTTGACTGATTAAACGTAACTCCCCCTCTTTCAACTCAGACACATATCGATAATCTGGATACAATATATGCTCACTACCAATACATCTCAAAAGAGAATTTAAATTGGTCTCAATTTCATTAAATTTTCCCAATCTGGTCAACTGTAGATTCTTTTCAACTGATAAAGCATTATTGCTATTAATTCTTTCAATTTGGTTTGAAACTTCATATATAACCCGCTGCTCGGCTGATTGTACTATATCAGTAAGCCTCTGTTCTTGTCCTACAAACTGTTCTTTCAGAGTGCCTTCAATATCATCTACTATCTCGCTTGAAATCAACAAAGCATGATGTCCAACCTTGTTTCGATAATATTCTCGTAAAATATCTATAATGCTAGTTATCAGCTTTACAACTTTTTTCCTGCTCGGTTCGGTTTTCACTTGTGAATAGGCGACTGCTTTGTTGATAATCGTTTCTCTAGCAATTTTACGTTCGTTTTTCTTTCCAAATAGGCGTAACTTCACATCTTCTAATAGATTGGCGTTTATATAATCAGCCAACCCCTGAAAATCAATTTCTTCTGCTACGCTGCTGAGTTCATTGATTTTAGCATGTATTTCAATAAACGATTGAAGTGTTTCTCGAATTTCCTTTTGTTCTTTTTTATATGTCAATTTGTCTTTCCCGACTTCCAGGCCAAGTCCAACCATATAATCAATTAAAACATTCATCTAATCCCCCCTTTTTACTTTCAAAAAATTTACTGTTTAATTAACAGCTATCGGCTAAGCCCTCATTAGATTAGTTCCAACTTTCCTTAACAATATTTAACTTTTCATAAAATATAAACTTTCAGTATTTCAAATTCCAATTTATAGAGTGGTTTATTAAACAACTACCTCGCCTTATTAACTTATATCTAAACTTTAAAAACAGCTTTGCTTCCCTTATTGGTTGAGCTTACTTCAAGCTTAGTTTCTATTCTATCTTTTAGTTCTTGAACGTGGGAAATTACTCCAACAACTCTTCCATCATCTTGTAAGTCTATTAAGCATTCTATAGCTGAATCAAGAGATTCTGGATCTAGGGTTCCGAAGCCTTCATCTATAAACATAGTATCTAGTTGTATGCCACCTGAATAACTTTGAACTACATCTGCAAGTCCTAATGCCATAGATAATGATGCTTTAAAGCATTCTCCGCCTGATAATGTCTTTACATCTCTAGATTTACCTGTATAGTTATCAAACACTTCTAAATCTAATCCTTGCCCTTTTCTTTTATCTCCTAATTCTTCTTTTCTTAAAAGCTCAAATCTATTACAAGTCATTTGTGAGAATCTAATATTTGCAGCTTCAATTATATCTTCAAAATATGCTGCTAAAACATATCTCTCAAAACTTATTTTTCTTGGATTATCCCCATTTATTACTTTTGCTAATTTACCTACAGTCTTATATTTTTCTTCATCTGCCTCTATTAATTTACTATAATTAATGCATTCTCCAACGATTCTTTTATTTTGGCTTATTCTTAAGTAAATTTCTTTTTCAGATTTATCTAAATTAATCTTTTCATTACTTTTAACTTCTAAAGCTTCTTCTATATTTCTCACATCAATTTTATTTAAATCCTTACACTCTTCTAAAGATAAATTATAAACTCTTTCTGCATTAGATAAATCTATATTAAACTTATTTATATCTCTTTCTAACTCATCAATTTCTACTTGTGTCATTCTACTTGAAGAATAGTCATTGTAATTTTCAAATCCTAATTCTAGAACTTTTTCTTTAAAAAGCTTTAAAGCATCCTCTAGCTCTAACTTTGCATTTTCAGTTACTTTCTCTAGGGAACTCTTATTACCATTTTCTTTATCATAAATAGTTTTTATATTATTAAAGTTTTTTTCCGCCTTTAGATAATCTTCTTTTAACTTTTCAAGAGTACCCTTTACTTTTAATTGTTCTTCTTCTAAATCCTTAACGTTTCTTATAGTTCCTTTGAATTCATCAACTATATTTTGTAGATTAGTTTCTTGAATTTTTAATTCTCCCTCTTTTGCTAATAGTTCTTTATTTTTATTTTCTAGATCGATCCTTAATTCCTCAGTATATTTTTCTACTTCTTCCTTTTGCTTTAATTTAGTTAATTCTAGTGATACTACCTTTTCAATTTCTTTTTTTCTACTAATTACTTTATCTAACTGACTGTAATTATTTTTTAGTTCAAATTTAACCTTTTCTATAGATATCTCAATATCATCATTAAAATTTTCTTTATTAAACACTTCTATAAATATAGGTTTTATTGTTTCTTCTTTAAGTGAACTTATTTCTGCTTGTATTTTAGTAAGCTCCCTATAATAAGATTCTCTTTTTTCATAAAACTTGTCAGCTAATGCTTTTGATTCCTTTACAGCAGCTTCATTTATATTACCTGATTCAATAGTTGCAAGCTTTGGATGATGAATAGATCCACAAACAGGGCAATTTTCTCCTTCTATTAGCCCTTTAGCTAATATTCCTGCTTGACTTCTTCTAAAAGCATCTTCTAGCTTCTCATAATTTTTTTTCTTATCATTATATTCTTTATCTGCATTTTCATAAAATGCTGTTCCCTTTACATGTCTTTGACTTTCTAGTTTACATTTTTCTAAAGCACTTAAAAGCTTATTGAGTTTTTCTTGTTTAGATGTATAATTTATTTCTTTTATATCTAAATTACTTTTTTCCTCTTTTAGCTTATTTATATTTTCTAGCTCTTCTGATAATAATTTTAATAAGTCATTCTTCTTATTTCTATCTATATCGATTTGCTTTATTCTTTCGATAATATATTGAGATTCTTTCATTAGCTTATCAAGCTTTTCCTTATTACTTTGATAAATTGAAGCCTTTTCTTTTAACTTCTCAATTTCATCAATCTTTTTTCGTAAATCGTTTTTTAAATCTTCCTTTTCATTTTCTATTTTTAGTTTTCTTTCTGCATCATCAAATTCTTTTTTATATTTATTTAAATTTTCTATACTTTTTCTTAAACTTTCTTCTGCTTTCAGTAAGGATAATTTTTTCTCTTTATATTTATCTTCAAAGCCTAGAACTGTTACAGCTTTTTTTCCACTTTCTAATTTAATACTTTTTACTTCATATTCATGCTTTAATAAATTTAATTTATCTAAATCGCATTTATACTTTTCTAGATTATCTATCTTTTTGTTTATATCATTTGCTAAAACTAACTCTTTTGAAATATTATTAATTTCTATATTAATATCTTTTAACTTTTCTTTTATTATATTTTCTTCTGCCTCATCTTTATCTATAGCATCTTTAAATTTTGAAAGTATTAATTCTATGTTCAAATCCTTAGCATTTACAATTCTTCTTAATTCATCATCCTCTTTGCATGCAAATGCCTTAATTCTATTTTCTCTATCTCTTTGTATTTGTTCTATAGACTTTTTAAGATTATTAGCCTCTAATTTTATGTTTTGTTGTATATCTGAAAAAACCTTAGTTCCAAAAATCTTTCTAAAAATTTCTTCTTTCTTGTCGCTATCTGAATTTAATAATTTTTTAAATTCACCTTGTGGAATCATAACTAATTGTTTAAATTGCTCGCATGTAATTCCTAGTATTTCTTCAACTAATCTAGTAACTTCTTTTGGTCCTGATACTGTTTTATCTCCAATTTTTATTTCAGCAGAAGGCTTACTTTCTGTAAATCCATCACCTCTTTGTTTAGCTCTAAAATATTGTGGTGACCTCTTTATATAATACTCCTTATTTCTAAGTGAAAACCAAAGTTCTACTTCTGTTGGAGTTGATTTGTCAGCAAAGTCACTTCTTAAATTTTTCCCATCTCTTTCACTACCACTTGCTTCTCCATATAAAGCAAAATTTATAGCATCAAAAATTGTAGTTTTTCCTGCTCCAGTATTTCCTGTTATAACAAACATATTTTTCCCATCAAGACTTGATTCAAAATCTAACTCTTGTCTTTCAGCATATGGTCCAAAACCTGTTATTATAAGTTTTCTTATCTTCACCTTACTCTCCCCCCTTTTCTGATGCTTCTATTATTTTTTCTATAACATTTATCTCTTCTTCGCTACAACCTTCATCCATTATATCTTCATAAAAATTCTTAAATAAAGTTATTTTAGATTTTTCTTTTATATTAGTTGCTACATTTCTACTACTATTTCTTGAAACTCTTTCCTCTCTAGTAAGTTCCATAACATTTGGATATATACTTCTAAGCTTTGCCATAGGATCTAAAAGCTCACCCTTGTCTTTTAGTATCACTTTAATGTAATCCTCATAATTTTCAGACGAATTATCAAACCCTTTAATAATCTCTTCTAATGTTCCTGTTTTTACTCTAAAATCTCTTCTAGGTTTTAAATTGTAAATTTCTATATCTACATCTCCATTTTCATCTATATCTACAATTGTTATTCCTTTTTTTTGATTTACTTCTGAAAATGAATACTTCATAAGAGAACCTGAATATCTTATTTTGTCACTTCCAACCTTTTGGGGTCCATGCAAATGTCCAAGGGCTGTATAATTAAACTTTTCAAAATGCTTTGAATTAATATATTCAGTTCCTCCTATTGAAAGAGGTTTTTCTGAGTCACTCTCCTCTAAAGCTTCAAAATTATCTTCCTTCATTTGAGTTACATACCCATGAGCTACTGCAATATTTCTTTCATCTTCATTAAAATCATTTAGAATTTCAGAAATTATTTTTTGCATAGCCAAATCATGAGTTTTTATATTTTCATCTTCAAACAAATCTCTAACAACTGGTACATCTGCATATGGTATTGGATAAAAATTAACCTTTCCATATTCATCTTCTAGGACTATTTTATCTATTTTTCTTTTTAAATTTCCAACTATGTATAAACCACTATCACATAATAATGAGCTTGCAAATTCAACTCTTTCATTACTGTCATGATTTCCTGCTAATGCTATTACTTTAGTATTTAAATCCTTAACTATTTTTTTCATAGTTTTATTTAACAATTCAACAGCATGAACCGGTGGAACTGATCTATCATATAAATCTCCCGCAATCACAACGACATCCGGTTTTTCCTTTTTAATTGCTTCATAAATTTTCTCTATTATAAATTCTTGATCTTCTGTCATATAAAATCCATTAACAAGTTTTCCTATATGCCAGTCTCCCATATGAAAAATCTTCATAAAATCACCTCAAAATACTTTACTTAATATATGATAATTATATCATAGTAAAGTAAATTCATATTTATCCATATAAAAAAAGAGAAGTAATTTTTTCGTAATTACTTCTCTTTTAACTTCATTTAAAAACTATTTATTAAGAAATTTTATTAGATCTTCCGATATAGCCTTTGCATCTTCATATCCCTTATTATAAATAGCCTCTAACTTATTTTTATCTTTTTCAAATCTACTAACATCTAATGGACTACTTGGTCTTATAACAAAACATTTTCCCTCTTCTTCTAACTTATCTAATTGCTCTAATGTTTCATTATATATTTTATATCTATTTTCCATAGCATTAATAAGTCCTGGATGCTTTTTATACTTTCTTTTTATTATTGGCATTATTTTTGTTTTACTCTTTCTATAGCCCTTATGTTGAGTTAAAACAACAATATGCTTTTCTATCCCATCATCTATAGCTTTTTGTATTGGTATTGGTGCAGCTATTCCACCATCCATTAATTTTTTATTGTCAAAATCAACTATCTTTGCAACTAATGGTAATGAAATAGAAGCTTTTAATGCATCATATCCGTAACCATCGTTAAAATCCTTAATATTATAAAATTCAGCTTTACCATTTTCACAATTTGTTGCTCCAACGATAAATTTAACGCCTGAACTTTCAAATCTTTTATGATCAAAAGGCTCTAATTCATTTGGTATAATATTAAAAAGCATATCCATTCCAAAAGCTGAACCAGTTTTAATTAAATTACTAACACTTAAATATCTTTTATCATTTATATAATTAAGATTTACTCTATAATTTCTTTTATGTTGTTTTGAAATATATGAAACACAATTGCAGGCTCCCGCTGATACTCCCACACAATATTTTATATCTATATCTTTATCTAATAATAAATCTAGCACACCTGCAGTATAAACCCCTCTCATTCCTCCACCTTCTAGAATAAGTGATGTACTTTCCATGTCAATTCCTCCAAATCATATAATTATATCGTAATATTTCCATTAATTTAAAATTATATCACTTTATATAAAATAAAAAAATATAAACTTAATTAATAATGTGAATTTGAATTGATTATAATTCTTCATAATAAAAAAAGCCTGTTAATATCTCAACAGACTTTTTATAAGTAATATTCTAAATATTTTATGCAGCTTCACTTGAAAATACATCGTATATGTTTTTTCTTCTTGCTTTAGCTAAAGAATTTGCTAAAGCATATGATATTGCCCCATCAACAAAGTGATGAAGAATAGTACCTATTGTTACTACTACTATAAATTGATAAACTGAAAAACCAAATGGTATCACTATAAGACCTTCTAGAATTCCATGAATAGGAGATGTTATAGCAATTGCTTTCTTAAAGTTCTTATCCTTATTTATTATTAATGCTCCGACAAATCCAACTATTATATGCATAGATGCTCTAGCTGCAACTACTAATGGAGTTGTTATAAAAAAACCAAGTGCTGATCCTACTCCAACAAATATTGCTACCCCAGGTGATATCAGCATTGCTAAAAACATAGGTACATGTGATGCTAAAGTTGCTGTGAAAGGTCCTATTGTTATTTTTAAAAATCCGAATTGAGTTGGAATTATAATTGCAATTGCAGTCAAAACAGCTGCAAAAACCATTTTTCTTATTTTTTCTCTACTTTCCATATAAAATCCCCCTTGATTACTAGTGTATATACATTAGTATAGTATCAATGTATCTACTTGTAAATATTTTTTTATAAATAAAAGCTCATTAAATAAATTAATGAGCTTTTTTGTTTATTTTTTTATATTTTTTAATAGACTTCTTTCCAGTATCAATACTTATATTGACTGGATAAAATAATCCATCATAAACTTTATTAATCTTTTTTCTAGATAAAATAAAGATTATAATAAACGGACTTATCAAAATTAAAATATTTTGCAATAACCCAATATTCCATTTTGGTATAAAGAAATATACTAACATTACCAAATAAATATGAAAAACATATATATTCATAGTTGCCTTTCCTATTTTAGAAAAGAATTGTTCTTTCCTTGGAACTAAATTTATAACACAAATACTAAATATTATTGCTCCAAAATAAAGGAAAATTCTAAATATAGTCCCCTCAAATAATGAAACTTCTAAAGCATTGTATGAATATGAGTTATATAGGAACTTATAGTTAAACAAATCATTTTTAACTATATAAATTGCTACTAATAGAAATACTAGTATCCCTGTAATTGCGTACTCACTTTTGAAAGATTTAATTTTCTCTAAGTGCTCTTCTGTTGTATAATATCCAAGTAAGAAAAAAGGTAAAAATACAATGGTTCTAGAAATTGATAAAATACTTCCTATACTAGGTATTAATCCAACTAAAACTCCTGCTATAAAGCTAAGTAATAAAATATGTTTAAACTTTATTAAATATTTTAATGTTATTCTCCAAAAAAATAAACTTAACAAGTACCATAAAGTCCATCCTGGATAAAGTACAGAAAACATTGCTCTTCTTGTACCAATATATACAGCAGTGTACCAAATCATATTGAATATTATATAAGGTATCAATAAATTTCTAATTGCCTTTCTTTTCATTTTATAAAAATTCTTTGATAAATATCCTGAAATAAAAATAAAAAGAGGCATATGAAAAATATATATGAAAATATATAAAGTCATCAATATACTATTATCATTTATATAGTACTCAATTACATGACCAAAAACTACAAAGAATATTAATATAACTTTTAAATTATCTAATAAATAATATCTTTTTTTTAATTTTTCCATATATCTTCTATAAAATCTAAAATTATTTTAGATTCCTTTTCTCCTTTATTTATTACTAGTGATATTATATCAGAATGATACTTTCCATCTAAAATTATTAATTTAGCATTTCCATTTAAACTATTTATCTTATCTACAAAGCTAATAGAATTTTCTAAGTTGATTAGAGGATCCTTATTTCCATGTAGACATAGAGTAGGAATATTATTGCTTTCTTTTAACAAATTTATAGGATTCATTTCTTTAAAAGAACTATCCTTACCAATATAATTTTCAATTAATGTTATAGAATGTTTAGAAGTACATTTTTCAAAATCCAACACACCAGCTAATGTAATTAATCCTTTAAAAATATCACTATTTATACCAAATTCTTTTTGTTTCTTTACATTGAAAACTATATTAGCTGCAAGCTCTCCACCAGCTGAAAATCCTATAACTATAATTTCCTTATTTTTAATATCATTTTCTTTTGATAAATAGTCTTTTAAAACCATAAAAACATCATCTATTTGAGTTGGATGTTTATATAAAGGTGCAAGCCTATATGCTGGAAGAACTACACTATATCCTAAGTCGTTAAAAAACTTTCCAATACAACTTGATGTCTTAGGACTTCCATGCCACCATCCGCCTCCATGAATAAAGAATATTATAGGTTTATTTTTATCACCTTTATAAGTCCTATAATACTGTTTTATATTTTCCCCATATTTAAAATTTTCAAAATTATTTCTTCTACTTCGTATATTTTCATATAAAACCTTATACATTATAGGTATCATTGCAACCTTTTCTTCTATTCTATTATTTATCATACTACCTCCCCTAAAATTAAAAATGCAAACTTAATTTATATGGCTAGATTATTATTTTACAATACTTCACTATTTATAAAAACATTTATTTCCTATAAACCAACTTTACTACATATGGATATTAAATATACTTAAATAATAATACATAAAATATATTATAAAATTTTCTATATATTGCATAGTATATTTTCTCTTTTAATATATTTATTAATGTATTAGTTACAATAAATATTTAACTAAACTATAAGTATTTAGATAGTTTATAAATAAAGTTAATAGTTTAGTAACTGATATAAAAATTAAATAATCTATACTTTCAATTTGCCATTTTCTTGCAAGTGTACTAGCTAATCTATGTACTACTAATTTTGATTATATGGATTATTTATTGAAACATATCGTTTAAAATACTAATAACTTTGTGAGGTACTTTTATGTTAAGCAATCAATCTTTTATTCCATTATTAATTTCTTTAATGGCTGGTCTATCTACAGTAATTGGGGCTTTTATTGTGTTTTTTTCTAAGTCTCAAAATAAAAAACTTATAACATTTGCACTAGCTTTTTCTGCAGGTGTAATGATAACAGTATCCTTTACTGATTTATTTGTCTCTGCTGAAGAAACACTCAGCAAGTATAATGGCAAATTAAATGGAGTTCTTTTATCAATTTTATTTTTGCTATCGGGTGCATTTGTAGCATTATTAATAGATAAGTTTATTCCAGATGAACCTAAAGCTAATCCATCAGAACCATCAGGTAAACTTTATAGAGTTGGATTTGTATCAATGATAGCTTTAATGATACATAACTTTCCAGAAGGTATTGCTACTTTTGTGTCTGGATATGAAAATACTACACTTGGAATATCTATAGCTTTAGCAATAGCTCTTCATAACATTCCAGAAGGTATTTCGGTAGCTATGCCTATATATTACTCTACTCAAAGCAAATATCAAGCATTTAAATATACACTTTTTTCTGGCCTTGCTGAACCAGTTGGAGCTTTATTAGCCTTCTTATTTTTAAGACCTTATATAAATGAAATAATACTTGCTATAATATTTGCTATGGTTTCAGGAATAATGCTTTATATTTCTTTTGCTGAGCTTATACCAGCATCAAGACAATATAGATATCATAAGATTTATTTATTTTCAATTTTTTTAGGGATATGTATAATTCCATTAAGCCATATTTATGTTCATTAAAAAATGACTGTATCTTCAAAGATACAGTCATTTTTTAATCCCTTCCGTCTTCAACCATAATATATCCAATTTGTGGTTGCCTATTTAATAGGCCTATTATATATATGGTGTAATACCTTCCATTTTGTAATCTCCTTTCATTTATATACTTTTCTAATCCAGCTATAGCTGAAAAAGTAACCTTTAAGTTATAAATTCCTGGAGATAAAGGTAAATATCCGGTAGTTTCTAAATACTCGACATTATCAAATAAAACTATATTATTGGGCAATGATAAAGACATTAAAGGAGCATTAGATGATAAATTAATAAATCTCAAAAAAGAGAGTGTCATATTACCTTTTACATTAACATCATTCAAAACTAATATACTAATTCCACCACCGCTAGTTACTATATTAACTGTCAAACTAGTATTCGGTAAAATATCTATATTTCTTGTAAATAATGGGGTAACATAGGTTCCTGTTATATATAACTGAAGTTCATGAGTTCCTGGTTCTACACTTTCATAGCATGATATATTAGAAAATGGTGAATCTTTTACAAATAAACTCCCATCTAAATAAATGTCTACAGCAGGTGATGAAGGAATTGCATATAAGAATCTTATTTTACTTTGTAAGTTAGGTAAGTTCTGACGAAATAACATATTTTTCACCTCACTCTTTATTAGAATGCTCTAAGGTTATTTTTATTATCTTTTTAACTAATAAACTTATTATTGGATATGGAATTCTATAAGCTTTTAAAGTTGATATTATAGCTCCATGATTTTCTTCTATTTTCTTAAAAATACTGTCTATTTCTTTACTCTTATCATCTCTATATATGCTATCGTATTCGCTTCCTAAATCTAACTCTCTTAATATTTCCATATGAGGAGGATCTTCTATCTCTTTATCAGATCTTATAACTCCACTTTTTTCATAAGTTTTCATATAATCATTTAACTTCTCAAATGAATTATATGAGTTATCAAATTTAGGATTTGATGCAGTTGAAGTTCCTGTTTGGCTACTGGTATTATTCATATTAAAACCTTCAGGTATTGTATAGTTTGGTCCCATATTTAAAGGATTCATATTAGGAATATTAGTTAATATATAATTAGGTTCAGAATCATTATAATTTATATCCATGTTATTTGGAAATATAGTAGTATTTCCTCCACTTATATCACCTGTAAATGTATTATTGCTATTCCCACTAGTTTCTCCTATAAATTGATTATTTGGGTTTAAATCGAAATTACTAAAATTACTAAATGGAACATATTGTTGATCTAAACTGCCTTGATAACCATCTTCAAACATATTATTCATATTATCATTTTGAATACCATTACCTGTTGCTCCTGTTGTTCCTGTATTAGTATTCCACATATTATTCATTCCTGTTATTCCAACATTCATATTTTCCATAGTAGCATTTATTCCTGTAAATCCATCCCCCATATTCCACATACTATTCATTCCTGTTATTCCAGTATTCATATTCCACATGCTATTCATTCCTGTTATTCCAGTATTCATATTCCACATGTTGCTATTCATTCCTGCTGCTCCAGTATTCATATTTCCCATGTTATTATTCATTCCTGCTGCTCCAGTATTCATATTTCCCATGTTGTTATTCATTCCTGTAGCTCCAGTATTCATGTTTCCCATGTTGTTATTCATTCCTGCCCCAGTATTGACGTTTCCCATATTGTTATTCATTCCTGTAGCTCCAGTATTCATATTCCACATGCTATTCATTCCTGTTATTCCAGTATTCATATTCCACATGTTGCTATTCATTCCTGCTGCTCCAGTATTCATATTTCCCATGTTATTATTCATTCCTGCTGCTCCAGTATTCATATTTCCCATGTTATTATTCATTCCTGTAGCTCCAGTATTCATATTTCCTGTAATACCACCACTTTCCATATTACCATTACCTAAAGTAGCACCATTACAGTTTTTTTCCTTATTATATGAATATAAATCTTCTGATTGAGTTTCTGATGGATATTCTAAATCAAAGTTATTACCAAAGCTAGTACTACTTTGATTATCCATTCCGCTAATATTGCTATTACTTAATAACATATTACTTGGTAAAAATCCACCGCCTTGAGAGAAGCCTTGATTATAGTTATTCCCTGGAATATTACCTGTCATGTTACTTGGCATATTGCCTTGCATATTACCTGACATGTTACCTGGCATATTGCTTGACAAATTACCTGCTTCGTAAGTATTAAAGTAATTTTCATCTGTATAACTATAATTAACATTTGGTACATAATCTATTGTTTTTAAAAAGTTTTCATCTAACATTTCACCATCTGCTGAGTTAGAAAATCCTAATATAAAATTATTAGTCATATGATTTATATTTGGTGAATTCATGTTTACAATTGGAAACCAGTTAGAATCTTTCTCTGAAAAAGGCTCTTTTATATTTAAAGGAATAAATTTTAAATCATCATCTTCATCCTCTTCTCGATGTCTATTTAAATTATTATAATACATATATTTCCTCCAAAAAATATTTCATTATATTTATATGTTATATATTTATATATGTTTCCTGATATCACATTAGAACCCTCTACTTTTTACTTTAATAGCACACTACGTCAAGTAAGTGAATAGAATATATGGGAGGTAATGCTATGCGTAATTCAACAAATAATTCTTTAAGAGATTTATTTATAGGTCTTAATAAAAGAGTTCCTATATTAGATGATAATAAAATAATACCAATAAATTTTGATAATGCTGCAACAACACCAGTTTTTAATAGTGTTATAAATAAAATTACAGAAGCATGTGAATTATATGGATCAATTGGCCGTGGTCTTGGACAAAAGTCAGAATACTCAACAAAACAATATTGTAACTGCAGGGATTATATATTAGATTTTTTTAATGCTTCCAAAGACAAATATACTGTTATATTTGTAAATAACACTACTGAGGGAATTAATCGACTATCTAATATATTGATAGAAAATAAAAATGATATAATCATCACTACAAGAATGGAACATCATTCTAATGACCTCCCTTGGAGAGGAAAATGTAATTTAAAATATATTGAAGTAGATGAAAATGGCAGACTAAAGCTAGATGAGTTACAATACTTACTAGACAAATATAGTGGATTAGTTAAATATGTTACAATTACTGCTGCTTCAAATGTAACTGGATATATGAATGATTTATCTTATATTTCTAAACTTGTTCATAGTTATAACGCCAAATTAATAGTAGATGGTGCTCAAATAGTGGCTCATAAAAAAATTGATATAAATGCTGATTCAATAGATTTTTTAGTTTTTTCTGCTCATAAAATGTATGCTCCATTTGGAAGTGGTGCTATTGTTGGACTAAAAGAAGACTTTGAAAGACTATATCCCGATTTTAAAGGAGGAGGAACTGTAGAAGCTGTGTTAGATAACTCGGAAGTTCTATTACCTCCACCTGAAAAAGATGAGGCTGGTAGTCCTAATTTTTTTGGTGCTATTGCATTAGTTCAAGCAATGAAAGAATTAAAAAATATAGGATTTGATACAATTGAAGAAAACGAAAAAATACTATTAAAAAGAACAATAGATGGTTTAAACTGTATTAATGGAGTTATATCTTATGGTGATAATGAAAATATATCGGATAGATTAGGTATAGTAGTTTTTAATATAGATGGAATGTATAATGCTGAGGTAGCTAGATTACTAGCAAATCTTAGAGCAATAGCTGTAAGGCAAGGTGCTTTTTGTGCCCATCCTTATGTAAAAAGATTATTAGGCCTAACGAATTCAGAAGCAAGTAGGCATTTAGTAGATTCAAGTTGTAAAATGCCTGGTATGGTAAGAGCAAGCTTTGGACTATATAACTCAATAAAAGAAGTTGATATATTTTTAAATACTGTTGATTTAATATGTAAACTAAGAAATTAAATAATTTTATAATAAAAAGAGTTAAGTAAAAGTTGTGTAATTAAAATCTAAATTACACTGCCTCTCATAATGAGGTTTTTTACTTAACTTTTTATTATTTTCTATCTACTTGCAATTAAAAACTTAATCTTTATTCCTTGTTCACTAAACATATTTTCATGCTCTGTTCTAACATTACCCACAAAATCACTTTTATGTAGATCATATGTAATGTAGTCAATATTAAACCCTGACTCTTTAAAATATTCTATAGACTCATCAAATAACTCATCATCATCTGTCTTAAAGTATATTTCTCCATCTTCTGCTAAGAAGTTTTTGTAGTTTTCTAACTGTCTAGTATGAGTAAGTCTTCTTTTTTTATGTCTTTCCTTTGGCCAAGGATTACAGAAATTTATGTATATTCTATCTACTACATCTTCTTCACTAAAAATATCATTAATTAAGGCAATTTCCTGAGCCATTAATTTCAAATTATTTATTTCTTTATTTTTATCTTCATACGCTTTTTCTATATTTCTTTTTGCTAACACTAATACTTCATCTTTGATATCAATAGCAATATAATTTATATCTTCATTTTCTGATCCATGAACAGCTATAAATGTTCCTTTTCCACATCCTAGTTCTAAGTATATAGGATTATCATTAACAAATGACTGTTTCCATTTTCCTTTATTTTCACTTGGATTAGTTATAAAAAAATTACATGCTTCTAATTCTGGTCTAGCCCATGGCTTTTTTCTTAATCTCATGTTCTTCACTCCATATATTATAATTCATAATCATTATACAGATTTTATATATCATATACAACATATAAATATCCTTCCTTCTAATTTAAAGATGTTGAATAGGCAGCCACTATTTATTAAAATGTCATTTATTTCATACTGTACTGAAATTATAAATCATGAAGCAATTTATTAGTGAAAAGTTAAGAGTGATATATTTACAAATATGATATAATTAACTAATAATTGTATTATAATACAAAATAAAGATAGGTTATATAGAATAATAGATAGAGTTAAATTTAGAGGGGAGATATAGAATATATGAAAGTATTTGAAATTTATTTTAGTCCTACAGGTGGAACTAAGAAAGTAGCAGATTTAATAAGCAGACAATTTGATTACGAAAGAATAGAATTAGATTTGTCAAATGCAATAGAAGATTTCTCAAAATTTACCTTTAGTGAAAAAGAGCTTTGTATTATAGCAGTTCCGTCTTTTGGTGGGCGTGTTCCAACGATAGCAATGTCTAATATTAAGAAGCTAAATGGAAATGGTTCAAAAGTCATTTTAGTAGCAACATACGGTAATAGAGCATATGAAGATGTATTATTAGAATTGAAAGATACATTAACAACATTAGGGTTTGTCTGCATTGCAGCAATTGCAGCAGTTACAGAACATTCCATTATGCATCAATTTGCTACTGGTAGACCAGATTTACAAGACAAAGAAGAATTGATAAAATTTTCTGATGAGATTAAAGAAGTTTTAAAACAGGCAAAGGATACTAAAGATTTATATGTACCGGGGAATAATCCGTATAAGGAATATAATGTTATTCCTTTAGTTCCAGAAGTGAGCGAAGAATGCGAGAAATGTGGGCTCTGTGCTATAAAGTGTCCAGTTAATGCTATTTCAAAAGAGAATCCAACGTTGGTAGAAAAAGAAAAATGTATTTCTTGCATGCGTTGTGTAGCTATTTGTCCAAGCAAATCTCGAAGTGTAAATAAAGAGTTACTATTGGCAACTTCAAAAAAATTAGAAAAGGCATGCTCTGAAAGAAAAATGAATGAAATTTTTTTATAAATATTAAACTCATTGTTATATATTACGTAATAAGTGATTTTATCGATTCATTAATTTTAATTTTAGAAGGAGATAAAAATGATTAAAAATAATATTAAGGCTCTATTAATTCATATAGTAATTAGCATATTATCATTTATAATTTCTATGCTTTTTCATACTCATGCTGTGAAGTGGGTATCCGAGGAAGCTGCTAATCAACATCATTTTTCTATGCTTGGAGCTTCTTTTTTAATTATTATAGTTTTATTATTTTTATACTATCATTTCAGCAGGAAGTTTTTAACCAATCAATCATCTATCATAAAAAACATCTTATCATTTAGTATAATTGGGTTAATAGGCATAGTTTTATGGTTCATTGCGTTTTCTATTGATTTAACAGGTGGAACTCAAATTCTACTAAATTCAGAATTATGGCAGTTGTATAGTTTATATTATGGATACTGCGTGTCCCTAGTTTATGAAATAACCACCACTAATCCTTACATTATGCTTGTATTTGGCATCTTGCCAATTATTGTTATGTATATTGGAGTAAAAAAGTCTAAAATTACGAGACAGAAACAATAAGTAGTTAGTTCAAAATATATTACTTAAGCAAATTAAATATAAACACAGAAAATTTGATATCTAATTTTATTTATGTTTATTAATCTCCATCAGTTTAAAATAGATCCTTTAATTAATAAAAGGCTGTCATAGACAGCCCTTAAATCTGAAATATAAAATTAAAAATTATGCCACATCTCTTACTTTTTTGTAACTTTAATTTTTATTATGTTAGCTGATGCATATTTACCCACTTCATCTTTATATGAATCTAAATTTATCGCAGCTTTTTCTGAATCATCTTCTTTAAACTTTACTAATCCAATTAATGTAGCTTCCTCATCTAAGTTCTTCCCTACTTGATTTACTTCTGACTTTGAATCAAAATCTATGCTTTCTCCATAAGTTTTAGTTATCTTATATTCTGGATTCTTAGCATCTTTTGTATTTTCTTTATCTACTTCTGCAATAGAATATATAGATTTATCGGCTTCTCCGTCATTTGCTCTCGCTGCATTCATTATTATATGTATTATTGAGTCCTTTTCTATAGTTTCAGTTGTATATTTAGTTAACTCTTTTGTTTCAATTAACTCACCATTATTGTATTTTTCCATATATAAGTTCACATCATATTGAGAATCCTTTGGTAATACCATTGATGCTACAGTACTTTTGTCTTCACCATAATTTGCAGATTCTAATAATAATTCAACAACCCCTTGAACTTGCTGATTTACTATCTTAACATCACCTTCTGGCAATTTAGCTCCACCCGCTGTACATCCTGCTAAACTTGCTGTTATAACTACTGCTGCTACTATTGCTGATAACTTTTTCATTTTCATCTGTTTTCCCTCACTTTTAATAATTATGATATGATAATTTAATTATATCATATGTAAATTTTCTAATATATATGTTTCACCTAATAATCAACATAATTAACAATAATATAATATTTAAATAATTAATAAATTTATTTATGTAAAACATAATACAAAAACAATGTATACAAATCATTGTTTTTCTAGTATATAAAATACTAACTTTAAATAAATACTATATATTAGCAAACATCTAATTATATCTACACCTTATTTCAACTTAAATATAAATTTTATAAAATGTCTTTTAGCAAAGATATTATTCATGCTAACTATATATATCTGCAGCTAATTCTTCAAGATTTTTATAATCTATAATAATATAATAATCTTCTTCCTTTTTTAAAATATTTTTATTACATAATCTATTTAATGTTCTTAATAAATGCCTATAGCTTGTACCTAATAATTCAGATATTACAGTTAAAGTTTCATCAAATTTAATAATTTCACTATTTTTATCTGTACCTATTGAAATTATATAGCTTGCAACTCTATTTTCTAGTGGATACATTAAATTTATAGATGCATTTTTGGATGATCTTTTAAGTTTTTTTCCTAATGAGTTACACAAGAAATTCATTAAATTTGTATCATTATAGTAAATATTTCTTAATACTTTTAATGGTATGCCGATGCAAATACACGGCTCTATAGCTTCAACATTACAACTAGCAAAATCATTAGTAATTAGTTCTAAGTCCCCTAATGTATCTAACTCTTTATAAAAATCTAATAACAATAATTTACCATTTTTTAATGTTGTATAAACTTTTGCCTTTCCTTCTACAAAAAACATTAAATACTTAATCTCTTCCCCCTCTTGAAAAATTAATTCTCGTTTATTAAAAAATAGGATTTCAGAATTCTTCCTAATTTCATCATTAAATAAATTTTCAATCTTATTCAATCTTATATATTTTTCTATTAAATTAATGTCCTTTACCCTCTGCATTTTTTCTCCTTAAACCATAAATTTAAATATTAAATAAATAATGTATACGATTCAATTAATATTCTACTAAGCAAAAACAATAGTATATTAAAAAGTTAATATACTTAAGTAAAATGGCAAAATTGAAAGCATATATTATTTAATTTTTTATTATACATTACTAAAATATAAACTTTATTGCAAATTATATATACTAATTATGACATATGTCCTAATAAAATATAATTCTTTTATGCTAAATTTATAAAAAAGCCTAAGGAGAATCAATATGTATAATTTTTTATCTTTATTTACAGGAATATTAATTACTATCATGGTTAGTTTTAATGGAGTTTTATCTCAAGCTATAGGTAATTATTCTTCCTCTTTAATTATTCATCTAAGCGGATTTATTATATTACTAGTAATTATGTTACTAAAAAAATATAAGATATCCTTCAAGAAAAAACTTCCTATTATATTGTATAGTGCTGGAGTAATTGGAGTTTTTACAGTAATTTTTAATAATATAAGTTTTAAAGGCTTAGGAGCTTCTTTAACTATATCATTAGCTCTTCTTGGACAAACTGTATCTTCTTTCATAATAGATAGTTATGGTTTAATGGGAATGAAAAAAGTAAGATTTGAAAATAAAAAGATATTTGGTTTATCAATTATCACATCTGGAATAATTATTATGACATTTTTTTAGGAGGATTTTATGTTATATATTTTATTAGCAATTTTATCTGGAGTCTCTGTTGTTTTATCAAGAATAGTTAATTTTAAGCTAGCTGAAGAAATAGGAACTTTCCAAGGAACATTTTTTAATTATTTAACAGGTTTCATAACATCATTAATATTTTTCTTTCTTACTAAGGACTATATTAATATAAATGAATTATCTATTCCATTTTATGCATACCTCGGAGGTACAATTGGTATTTTAGTTGTTTTAATGTTTAATTACATCACACCAAAAGTATCATCTTTTTCATTATCACTTTTAGTTTTTATAGGCCAACTATCTATTGGAATTATTATAGATTACTTTTCTAATAATACTATCTCTATTGGAAAAATATTGGGTGGATTATTAATTTTGTTAGGACTAAGCTATAATATATTTATTGATAAAAAGGCTCAGGAAACTGAAAGTTTAAATATAATTGAATAATAAAAAAGGTTTAGTAAATTAATACTAAACCTTTTTTCTATTTATAAATTAGTTTTGTCCAAAATATCTATCTAATAATCCCTTGAATGCTTGTCCATGTCTAGCTTCATCTTTACACATTTCATGAACTGTGTCATGGATTGCATCTAAGTTTAATTGTTTAGCTAATGTTGCTAAATCTTTCTTTCCTTGGCAAGCTCCGTGTTCTGCATTTACTCTAGCTTGTAAGTTAGCTTTTGTATCAGCAACAACTACTTCTCCAATTAATTCTGCAAATTTTGCAGCATGTTCTGCTTCTTCGAAAGCTATTCTCTTATATGCTTCTGCAACTTCTGGGAATCCTTCTCTATCAGCTTGTCTTGACATTGCTAAGTACATTCCTACTTCTGTACATTCTCCTACGAAGTTAGCTTGTAATCCTTCCATAACTCTTGGATCTACATCTTTAGCAACTCCTACTCTGTGCTCATCTGCCCAAGCTAAGTCTCCTGATTGTTCCATGAACTTATCAGCACCTACCTTACATACTGGACATACTTCTGGTGCTGTATCCCCTTCATGAACGTATCCACATACTGTACAAACAAATTTTTTCATAATTTAAACTCCTCCTAAATTCCACATTATTTATATACTTAATTTTTATATAAGCTTTACTTTATGTTTTTATTATATAATAATTATTATTAGTTGTAAATAGTTTTTTATAAATTATTTATAATTAATATATAAAAAGTTAAAACACATAAGTTACTTACTTAATCATCAACTTGAAATCAGCAAAGGTTATATATCACTAACTTGAAAACAAAAAATATAAAATTTATATATAACTAAAGAAAAAGCAAAGCATAATGCTAAGCTTTTCTCATAAAACTGAACTAAAAATGAAATCATAATCTCCAAATCATTACTATCAATTATAATATTCTTCAAAATGAAACTATTTAATAAAAGTTAACTTATAGAAATATCATTTTTTTCTTTTATCTTATCTATTAATTTGTAAGGTAATAATAAGATATTGTCTATGTGCTTGTCCTCTATCTTCTTAGAGATTGAAATTACTATTTCACCTAATACCATGGCTGCTATTCCATCTAAGATAAAATGCTGTTTTATAAATAATGTAGATAAAATAATTAGAATTCCAACTATTTGAGTGTAGTAAAACCATGATTTGCTTTCTTTTCTATTTGTGTACCTCATAATTATATAAGTATTTAATACATGTATAGATGGAAAACAATTAAATGGCCTATCATTTTGGTAGATAATATTAACTAGTTTATTAGGCAAATTATTATTAACAACTGTTGGTCTTACTATTTCTACTGGAAACAAATAATAAATAAAGTAGCAGATAAACATACCAATGTACACTGCTAAAAGAGCCCTTATATATTTCCTACGATCTTTTAATAAAATAAATATTAGTCCTATGAAAATATAAATATACCAATATATATAAGGAAAAATAAACATCGATACAAAAGGTATTTCTTTGTCTAAAAACAAACTAAGATTTTTTCCTTTTTCTGCAATAGCCCCTAAGATAACATAATTTATATTTATCAGTGGGAATATAGCAAGCCATATTAAATCTAACCATTTTAGTTCATTTAATTTATATTTTACTATAAACTTTTTTAATAAATCCCTCATTTTTAATCACCCCCATTAAAAACATAAGTTATATAAAATTACTTCTTACTAACTATTTTACAATATTTAAATTATATTGTGCATTTAACAATTAAGTTTAAGAATTTTATAAGATTTCCTTTAGATATTCTTTTAAAAAAGTAAATAGATATCTTTGTTTAACTCATTGTCCTCATCAACTTCAGCGCAAACCTACATATCTACTCTTGAAAATTTTAAAAATGAAATTATAAAAATAGGGATGTATCAAACACCCCCTTAATTTAAATTATAATATTTTGATTATTTAACATCACTATTTCAAATATAATTTTTTCATTATGTAATAGCACTATCTCCTAATAACATCATATCTTTATTATTTCTTCTAATTTTTTCATATCTATATTATCTTCCAAAATTTTAGAAAGTTCATCAAACTGCTTTAATTTATATTCATTATAACTTGTTATATCTTCAATTATAGCTTCCATATTATTTAATTCTAATAGATACTTTATGAAAGCATTTAAGAACTCTCCACCATCAAATATACCGTGAAGATAAGTTCCCAAAACTGTGTAGTCTTTATTTGTAACCCCTAATATTTCTCCACTATTTATCTTAATGAATGGAATTGCATTTTTATTTACATTACTAATACCATTATGGATTTCATATCCAAATACTTCTACATCCTTAATAGGAGTAATTTTATCTAAAACCACTTTTCCTTCAGATTGCTTTGTTACTTTAGTTTTATTAAAGCTAGTACATATATCTAAAAATCCAAATCCAGTTTCTGATGTTATATCTCCTTCTACTCCTAAATCATCTTTAATTATATTTCCAAGCATTTGATATCCACCACAGATTCCTAAAATCAAAGTTCCACTTTTTTCAAGTTCTATAATCTTGTTAAATATTCCATTCTTCTTTATAGCTCTTAAATCTTCTATAGTATTTTTACTACCTGGTATTATTAAAAGATTAGGATTTCCAATATCACTTGCACTTTCTACATACCTTAAAGATACTTGATTTAATCTTCCTAATGAATTAAAATCTGTAAAGTTTGACATATAAGGAAGCCTTACTACTACAACGTCTAACTTTCCACTATTAATATTTTTATTTTTTAATCTTTCAGTTACACTATCTTCATCCTCTATATCTAAGTCAAAATAAGGCATAGCTCCAAGTACCGGTATTTTTATAATATCCTCTAACTGTTTCATTGCAGGCTTAAAATATTCTACATTTCCTCTAAATTTATTTATTATTACACCTTTAACTCTTTGTCTTTCCTCTTCATCTAACAGCATTATTGTTCCAACTACTGATGCAAATACCCCTCCCCTATCAATATCTGCAACTAATATAACAGGTGAGTTGCTCATCTTTGCCATAGACATATTAGCTATATCAGTGTCTTTTAGATTTATTTCTGCACAACTTCCTGAACCCTCAAGAATCATTAAATCATAACTTTTAGATACATTATTAAAAGTCTCTTTAACTATTTTCTTTAATTCTCTATTTAAATCTTTATACTTATATGAATCCATAGTGCATTGTACTTTGCCATTTACTATAACTTGTGTTTTCATATTTCCACTAGGCTTTAAAAGAATTGGATTCATCCAGGCCTTTGGTTTTATTTCACATGCATCAGCTTGAACAACCTGAGCTCTTCCCATTTCAAGCCCTTCTTCTGTTACATATGAATTTAACGAAATATTTAATGCTTTAAATGGTGCCACATTAAATCCTTTATTTTTAAAATATCTACAAAAAGCTGTTGCAATTGTACTTTTACCTACTGATGAAGCAGTCCCAAGCAACATAATACTTCTACTCATTAATAACACCTACGATATCTAAAAATCCATGCGTTTCATTTGTAATTATTCCATTTTCCTTAAATTTAATTGGATACTTAAATAACGGACCATCAAACACGAAAGTATGATACTCTCCATTTTCTCCACATGCATCTGAGCCTGTCTTAATTATATCCTTCACTACTTTATGTGTTAATTGTTTTCCTAAAAAATCAGTTGATAATGCATTTAACCTAACATTTTTAATAACAGTCTTAAATCCAGTATCTATAAATTCGTAAGTTAGCTTTTCCCTATTTTCAAGCCAAAGTGGGAAAATAGCTTCCATTTCTACTTCATTACATCTATCTGTACACCATGTTCTATGTGCTTCTAAGTCTATATCTCCAAATACACAAGCTTCTGCACCTAGTTCAATTTTAGCCTTATGTAGTGCTTTTTTAAATGCTTCTGAATATTCTTCACCCTCACATTTTACAAGTAAAAGAGGAATTCCAAGTGATTTTGATACCTCATTTAATAAGTCATTTGGCACCCCATGAAACCATGATCTTAAAACTTTTTTATCAACTGTAATAAGTAAAGCAGCCGGCTTATGCCCTTCTCTTATCATTCTATATAAAGATAATGTGCTGTCTTTTCCGCAACTATATGACATGACAAACTTTTTCTTCATTTAAATTATTCCTTTCTATTTCCATTTTTCCAATGTTCTTACCATAAAAGTTTTTATATCTATTCCATAAACCTCTTCCAAATCATCGCTATTTAGCACTTCTTTTGTATTTCCATTTCTTTTTATGACTCCATCATTAAGCATCAAAACTCTATCTCCATAATTTTGAACTAAATTTAAATCATGTAATACAGCTATAACAATCTTATTTTTTTCTTTAGCCCAGCTTTTAAGATAATCTAATATCTCAATTTGACATCTTAAGTCTAAATGATTTGTTGGCTCATCTAAAAGTATAACTTCCGGATCTTGTGCAAATGCTCTTGCTAAAAATACTCTTTGAAGTTGACCTCCAGATAGTTCACTTATAAGCTTATCTTTTATATCAAGTAACCCAACCATCTTTAAGCTTTCATTTATAACTTCCTCATCTTTTTTACTTAGTCTTGAAAAAATACTATTTAAATGAGCATACCTTCCTAATGCAACTGTTTCAAAAATAGTATAAGGAAATTGTATATTAGAGCTTTGTGTCATTAATGCAATCTTAGTTGCAAGTTCCTTTCTTTTTAAAGCATTTATATTTTTCCCATCTAACTTAATTTCTCCATTAAAAGAAATCAAATTAGATATAGCTTTTAATAAAGTACTTTTACCACATCCATTAGGACCAACTATACATAAGTTTTCTCCTCTATTTATGTTAAAACTAACTTGTTTTACAATATTTATTCCATTATAGCCACAACAAACATTTTTAACTTCTAACATATTAAATCACCTACTTTGATTTTTTAAAGTATAAATAAGCAAAAAATGGAGCTCCTATTATAGCTGTTACTGCACCTACTGGAAGCTCTGATGGCACTATTATAGTTCTTGAAATTAAATCAGTAATCACCATAAGACATCCCCCAAATACAATTGACATAGGAATAACATATGAATGTTTGGATCCAAATATCTTTCTCACTATATGTGGAGCAATTAAATCAACAAATCCTATAGTTCCACTTATTGATACTGCTGATCCCGTTAGTATTGCTACAAATAAGAAAAGATACTTTTTAACTTTTTCTGCTTCAACACCAATAGATTTTGCTTGTTCTTCTCCAAATGTTAATACATCCATTTCTTTAACAAATGCCATTATTCCTATTATTCCTATTAAAAAGAATGGAATTCCAGCTTTAAGATAGCTCCATCCCCTCATGGAAAATGATCCCATTTGCCACATAGTTATAGCTTCTATCTTATTAGTAAATAAGGCTGTTATAGTTGTTAACGCCGCATTAAAGAATAAAGAAAAAACCATTCCTGACAATATAATGGTACTATTTGATAATTCTTTATCTACTTTACTTGCAAATACTAACACTATTATCATAGTTAATAAACTACTTATAAATCCAACTAGAGGTAGTGAAAAGTTTCCAAGGAAAGGGATAGATATTCCTGAAACTACTAAAAGCCCTACTCCTAAAGATGCTCCTGATGATACCCCTAAAGTGTAAGGTGATGCTAATGGATTTTTTAAAACCGATTGTACTACAGCTCCACTAGCTGCAAGTGCTCCTCCAACAGTAAATGCTAATAGTACTCTTGGCAATCTAATACTCCAAATTATCGCAACATCCTTTGCTTCAATACCTTCTAGTAAATTTGCATTAAATACTTTATGAAGTATTATTGAAATAATATCCATAATACTAATATTGGAACTTCCGATGGAAGTTCCAATACAAATTATTAAGATAACTAGTGGTATTGATAATATCATCAAAGCTTTACTTTTTTTATCTTTACTTATATTCATTTGGATAAACAGCCTTAGCCATTTCCTTTAAGGCTTTTATAACATTTTGAGATGGTCTTGCTGATGCATCTTTATCTATCCCATAAACTTGACCTTCTTTTATAGCTGTTATACTATCCCATCCATCACGGCTCTTTATATCATCAACTGCCTTTACTCCATTTATATCAGGCATATTTGTTAATATAACATCTGGATTAGCTGCAATTATTGATTCTGGAGTTGGTGATATCCATGATTTTTCATTAGCAAATATGTTTTCTGCTCCAATTATTTCAATCATTTCATTTAAGAAAGTACCTTGACCAAAACTACTTAATTTAGCTCCTGATCCTATTTCAAAATATACTTTCTTCTTATCTGTTATTTTATCTCCAATAGCCTTTATAGACTCTACTTCTTTTTTCATGTTATCAACAATTTCTTTTCCTTGCTTTTGAGTTTTAGTTATTTCAGCTATAAACTCTATATCTTCATATATTCCATCTATACTATAACTACTTGGAATATAAACAACTGGGATTCCAGCTTCTTTAACTAATTGAAATGGATCATTATCGCCTACTTTGTTATGTCCTGACGCAATAATTATATCTGGTTGTAATGATATTATAGTTTCTGCATCTGGATTTCTAAAATCTATTTTAGGTAGATCTTCACTTATTCCTTCTACATCTGCTGAATATTTATCTATAGCAACTAATTTATCTGCAAGTCCCAACTCAACTAATACCTCTGTATTAGATGGTGCAGTTGATATAATTTTTTCTACCTTCTTTGGTAGGGTAAATTCATTTCCCTCTCTGTCTGTCATAGTTTTTGTAGTTTCTGCACAACCAGCAAATAATGCTAGAGAAAATAACATTGCAAAAACTAACGAAAGAATTTTACTTCCTTTTTTCATAATACTTTCCTCCTAATTTTTTATTAGGGCTTATTTCATAGAAATATAACTTTTTCTACAAAATAAAAAGGCATACTAAAGAGTATGCCTAAAATACATATTTAATAATTTTAAATTATTGAATAATAGAAAGTAGCTTGTATATTCTATTAATAATAACTTAAAACTATAATAGTATTCCTATTATCTCACCCTCAGAAGATAACAGTCCGTCTATAGAAGGCAGGTCTCCCGGCTTTACTTCATCCTACTCTCTAACCTTCCCGCGCATCTTGCAGTGGTATTAATAGATTTCGTCCATTTCACGGTTACTGGGGTAGCTCAGGAATTTTACCTGATTCCCTATTAAGCTTGAAAAGCACCTTATATAGCTAATATAGTCTAAATTTCAAATAGAATTATATTATTAATGATATAATATGTCAATTAAAATATACTATTTTATTATATTTCTTAAAGTGCTTATGAACTTTTCATTTTCAGCTCTAGTTCTAACTGCAATTCTATAATAATTTTTATCTAACCCTTTATAGTTACTACAACTTCTGATAATTATATTTTCACTTAACATTTTTTCCTTTAAATCTATAAACTCCTTAGTTTTAAACATAATAAAATTTACTTCTGGTTTAAATACTTTTATTGGCTCTATCTTACTTAATTCATGAAATAAGAAATTTTTTTCATTTTCTATATATTCTATCGTGTCATCTATATATTCTTTTTCATCTAAAGCAACTATAGCCGCCCTTTCAGCCATAACATTAATATTCCAAGGAACACTTATGTCATCTATCTTTTTTATAATATCTTTATTTTTTGATATACCATAACCTATTCTTATTCCTGGAATAGCAAAGAACTTTGTCATAGATTTTATGATAAATATATTATTATAATCTTCTAATAAGTCTATTGCTGTGTAATTTTTATTATCTTTAACGAAATCTAAAAATGATTCATCTATAACTACTATTGTATTAGTTTTTATAGCTTTCCTTGAAATCTTCAATATTATGTCCTTATTAGTTAAATTCCCTGTTGGATTGTTTGGATTACATATAAAAACCATATCTGTATCTTCAGTTATATAATTTAATATTTCTTCATTTATATTCCAATTATTATTTTCTCTTAAATAATAATATTCTATACTTCCATTAACACTTAAAACTGCTTCTTCATATTCTCCAAATGTCGGTGCTGGAATAAGTACTTTTTTAGGTTTTAACGCTCTAACTAAATTAAATATAACCTCTGCTGCACCATTTCCTAATGTTAAATCTCTAATTTCTATATCTTCAAATTTGCTTATTGAAGATTTTAAATCAAAATATGTTATATCCGGATATCTTTCTATTTTATCTATTGCTCTTATAAGCTCCATCTTAACATTCTTATTTGCTCCAATAGGATTAATATTAGCAGAAAAATCTATAAGCTTTTCTTTATTTAAATTATATTTTCTTGATAACTCATCTATATTTCCACCATGAACTACCTTACTCATTATAAAATACCTCCAATTAAAGATAAAATCATTGCCACTAAATAGCTAAGAAATGATACTAAATACAGAATATTATTAGTTTTGTATACATCTAAAACTTGTATTTTCTTTACTTCATCTCCTATAGTTGGCTTTTCTACTAACTTTCCAAAATAATAATTAGCTCCACCTAATCTAAGCCCCAGAGCCCCTGCAACTGCTGCTTCTGGATGAGCACTATTAGGACTACTATGGTTATTCCTATCTCTTATGTAAATCTTAAAACTATTTTTATAATTTAGTTTTAATATTAATGCTGCAATTACTATAAGTATTCCACTTAATCTAGCTGGTATATAATTGAATACATCATCTAATTTTGCTGGAAAAAATCCAAAATCCTTATACTTTTCATTTTTATATCCAAACATAGAATCCATAGTATTAACAGCTTTATATACCATTGCAAATGGCACACCTAAAAGTCCAGCATAAAAAATAGGAGCTACTATACCGTCAGACATATTTTCTGCTATAGTTTCTACTACTGCACGTAAAATAGCTTCCTTATCTAAATCTTTAGTATCCCTACCAACAATATAAGAAAGTTGCTTTCTTGCTCCCTCTATATCGTCTTTTAATATATGTGATATTACCTTCAATCCTTCTACTTTTAAGGCTTTTGTTGAAATACAAAAATATATTATTATACCACTTATAATTATTCCTAAAATATGATTAATATTAAAACTAATTTTAATTATATAGTAATTAATAAAATAAACTATTAAAACACTAAAAATCCAAGTCAACAATCCTGCTATCTTTAAAGTATTTTTACATAGTTTTCTAAATATGCTTTCTAAAAATCTACAAGTATTACCTATTAATCTTATTGGATGAACAGGATTTTGAGGATCTCCTATTATTAAATCCAAAATATATCCTATAGTTAGTTGTATCATTTTATCTCCTTTTATTTTAATTCTATCTCTTCTTAACTTTTTATTTCTAAAACTTCTTTTATTATAAAATTATTATTTTCAAATTCTATTATAATCTTATATCCTTCTCCACATTTAGGTTGCCAGCTATAAAAGTTTTTACTATCATCATAAAAACATTCTAATATAGTTCCTATTGTTCCTCCATGTGAAATTAGTAAAACTGACTCATATCCATTTGAATTTATAGCTTCTATAAAATTATTAAACTCTTTCTTAATACGTTTTTTATATTGATTTTTACTTTCACCATTTGGACATCTTACATAACCAATTTCATCCATAATCCAATTTATATAGAGCTTATTCTCTTTTAAATCCTCATAGGATTTCATTTCAAAATCTCCAAAATCATATTCAAAAAATCCTGACAATTCTTCATAAGACTCATCTTCATAAAGAATCTTAAAAGTTTCATTTGCTCTAACTGCTCCACTAGTAAAATATTTATTGCACCTTGGATATCTCATTATTGATTTTAAAGTCTTTAACTCTTTAATTCCTTGCTCACTTAAACTTACATCTGTTTTACCACAATATAATCTTTTTTCATTACAAATAGTCCTACCATGCCTAATTAAATAAACTTCAATACTACTCATCTTTGATCACCATTGGAATTCCACAAAAAACTCTATATACTTCTTTAGAATTCTTACTTAAATATTGAAGGCACTTTCCAGTATTCTCTCGCCATATTCTATCTTCTTTTTTCAATGGAACTATCCCTTCACATATATCATCACTAATAATTATTTTATCTTTAAACAAACTTTCATTTTCCAAAATATATTTTAATGGGTCTTGATTTTCTAAAGACATTTTATAAGTTAAATTCTGAAATTTATTTATTACTTTTTTTGAAAAATCTATTTCTAAATTATCTATATTATTTAACGTTAATACTTCTTCGTCAGAAATATTAAATTTTTCTTTAACAAAGCTTAATTTTCCATTATAAGCTCCACCAAATACAAGAATCAAAATTAAACACACCCTCCTTAATATTTTGCTAAGCAAAATATTAAAAAAATGAAATAATGAAGAAGTGAAGAATTAAGGAGGTTTTGCTCTGCAAAACTTAAATTTATTTGTGTAAAGCACTATTTATTCAAAAATCCTTAAGAATTTTTTACCTTAATTTTTTCATTCTTTCATTTCTTAATTATTTCATTACTAATAAATTGCTTGCCAATTTATTTATATTATTGCTAAACACAGTACTCCTATTAATTCTGAAATTACAAGTCCATATCCTGCACTGTCTCCTGACATCCCACCTAATTCCTTTGTGCTTTTATTTACTGAAATTAAAGCTGAAATTATCATTCCTAATGAAACTATAAGCCCCTTATATCCAATAAAATATATAAAGACTAAAGTTGCTATAAATAAAAATAAATATAAAATAAATATATCTGCTTTTCCTGTTCCTTTTTTAAAGTATGACCCAAGGGAACTTTCCTTCATAGATTCTTTTTTTAATAGCATAAGCCCCATCAAGCTTCTTGAAATAATAGGTATAATAATCAATCCAATTATGTTTTCTGTTTTGTCTACTAGTGTATAGATAGATGCAAAATCAATTATAAATAAAATTGCTAATGATATTACTGCAAAAGCTCCTGTATTAGGATCTTTTAATATTCTTACCTTTTCTTTTTGATCTCTTCTTGATAATAAAGCATCACATACATCCATATATCCGTCTAAATGCAACATTCCTGTTATAATAAATGGAGTTACCATAGTAATTGCCGCTATCAAAATTGTAGATATATTAAAAATACTAATAAATTTATAAATAGAATAATGTATTAATCCTACAACAAGCCCCACTAATGGATAAAGCTTCATCATATGCCTTACTCCATCATCATCCCATTTCTTATATGGCATAGGTATTACTGTAAACATACCTAGTGCCATTATAAAAGCATTTATTAACTTCATCATATTAAATCACCTACATATCTTTTTCCCTTATGAATTATATTATTATTAAAACAACATTCTATAACAATATCTGATATCTTAGCTAAATTTATATTTATTTTTCCTATTTCTCTTCTGAAAGCTTCTGTATAATCATCATAAAGTATAGAATCACTAAATAAATAATCTGTTACTATAACTAAGTTTATATCTTTACTAGATAATTTTTTTATTCCATCAAATATTTTTTCACTTACATTCATTATAAATTGCTCTTCAATAAACATTTCATTTGTAACTATTGATGTAACACTATCTAATAAAAGAGTATCTCCTTTTTTTACTTTTGCTGCTACTTCTTCTATATTTCTACCTTGCTCAATTGTTTTAAATCCCCAACCATCTCTTTCTATTAAATGATTATTAATTCTTTTTATATCTTCTTTATCGTAAGGCTTCATTGTAGCAATATAGTATAAATTGCTATCTTTAGATTCTAACTTCTTTGCTAAGCGTTGGCCAAGCATTGATTTTCCACTTTTAGATCCACCAACTACTAATATAATCATTTTTCTATTCCAATTCTTGCTGGAACTTTTTTATCTACAAATGGATGTTTTATTAGATTTACTTCAGAGACATAGTCTGCAAGTTCAATTAAAACTTTATCAGGATTTCTTCCCGTTAATACTACCTCTAAATTTTTAGGCTTACTTTTTAGGAAGTCTACTACTTTATCTAATTCAAGTATTCCATATGTTAATGATGCCATAATTTCATCCATTATTAATAAATCATATTCTTCTTCTACAGCCTTTTTTGTTACTTCTTCAAATCTCTCTCTATGCTCTTTTATAACATCTAGTTTATCCTCATCACTTAAATACTTAAAAAACTTCTTCATTGGTTCACCAAAAAGAACATGAAAATTATCATTTAATTTCTCTATAGATTTTAATTCTCCTGATTCATTATCCTTCAAAAACTGAGTAAGTAATACCTTATATCCTCTACCAGCAGCTCTTACCCCTAATCCCATTGCCGCTGTTGTCTTTCCTTTTCCATTTCCACAATATATATGAATAAGTCCTAAATTCATTTAAATTCTCCTATCTACAATATAACTTTTTTTATCCTTAACTTCTTCTAAATAACTCGGATCTATTTCTGCTTCACTAAAAGTTGCCATATTATTCATCATTGCACATGCATATTGAACTACAGAAAAAGCTATTGGACATCCACTTCCCTCTCCAAGTCTCATATCCAAATTAAGCATTGGTTCTAATCCTATATTATCCATTGCAATATTGTATCCAATTTCCTTTGAGCAATGAGATGATATAAGATAATCTTTAACAAATTTATTTAGTTTAGTAGCTATTAAAGCAGCAACTGCTGATATAAATCCATCTATTACAACAGGTATTTTATAATATGAAGCTCCTAGGAAAACCCCTACCATTCCAGCTAAATCAAATCCGCCAACTTTAGCTACTACATCAATTGGATCATTAGGATTAGGCTTATTTAACTCTATCGCTTTCCTAACTACTTGCTTCTTCTTATCAAAAGCCTCATCTGTTAAACCAGCACCTTTTCCTACAACGTCTTCAATTTCACAATTTATTAAAGCTGCTAAAACAGAACTACTGGTGGTTGTATTTCCTATTCCCATTTCCCCAACACCAATTATGTCATAGCCCTTTTTTTTAGCTTCTCTAGCCATATCAATACCTATATAAATTCCTTCAACACACTCATCATAAGTCATAGCAGCTTCCTTTGCTATGTTATTAGTACCCCTTCTAATTTTTCTATTTATTGCTCCTGGTATCTCACCTTCACAATCAACACCAATATCAACTACTAATAAATCAGTATTATTCTCTTTTGCAAGAACTGCAACCCCTGTCAGTCCTTTCGAAAAATTAATAGTTTGGGCTAATGTTACATATTGAGGAGCAGATGCTATTCCTTCTTCTACAACTCCATTATCTGCAGAAAAAATTACTATACACTTTTTTTCTATTTTATTTTTTATTTTTCCTGTTACTCCAGATAATTTAACAGCAATATCTTCAAGTTTACCTAAACTTCCAAGTGGCTTTGCTAAAGAATCTACTCTTCTTCTTGCTTCTTCTTTAGCTTTATAATCTATTTCATCAATATTCTTTATTACATTTTCAACTACTTCTCTATGATTCATGCCGTCTCCCCCTCGTCTACTTCTTTTTGTTATGATATATTAAAATTCATCTAAAAGTCAATAAAGCACTATTTTTATATTTTCATATACAAAAAATCCACAGTTTAATCTACTTAAACTGCGGATATACCATTAATAACGTAATAGTTATAAATCTTAATTATGCTTTTCAAAAATAATTTCTGAAGAATTAGGCCAAATATTACTTTTATTTACAAGCTTTATTTTTATATTTTTTACACTAACCCCATTTAAAAATATTTCTATAAATTCCTCGTCATTGCCTGCATATGAACCAAAGAGTATTAATCTATCAATTTCCTTTTCAAAATCTATTATCTCATAAATCTCATAATACATAAGTTCTCTTCCATATGAAAGATACTTTATTTTATTAATTGAAATATAGTCATTAAATTTGTAAATAAACTCTCGTGAAAATGAATCTCCAATATTTTTTAAATATACTTCCTTCTTATCCAAGTCCGAATCACTACAATAATTTTTATGCTTATTAACTATCGATAAAATCTTATGTATGCTATCCTTTGATATTTTAAAGAATTCATTATAATTAAAAAAACCTTCATATAGCACTGTAGTTGATAGAATTTCATCTATTTCAATACAATTCATATTAAGCCTCCTTTAATTTCAAATATCTCCCCATTACCCCTTTTTAAATAATCATCTATTTATATTTTTATACTTTTTCACTTAATTTTAAAGTCCTATTTTCTTCAAAAATAGTCATAAAAAAATAGGACTATAGTCCTATTCCAAAAGATTTTTTATTATTTTATAAAAAATTATTATATATTACATTAAATTTCATCTATAAGCTTACTTATAACTTCCTTATTTATAAACTTCCATTGTCCTAATTCTATATCATTGGACATAATATTCATTATCCTTATACGCTCTAATTTTATAACATTATATCCAAAAGCTTTGGTCATTCTTCTTATTTGCCTATTCAGTCCTTGAGTTAAAATAATACTAAATATATTTTTATCTATTCTTCTTAATTTACATGGTCTTGTAATAGTTCCTAATATCTCAACCCCATTAGACATTCCCTCAATGAAACTATCGTCAAACTCTCTATCTATGGTGACAATATATTCTTTTTCATGATAACTATCTGAAGATAATATTTTATTTGCTAATTCACCGTCGTTTGTCATTAAAATTAACCCTTGAGAATCCTTATCTAACCTTCCAACTGGAAAAACATAATCTTTGTAATTCAAAAAATCAATTATATTATTATCTATCTCTCGTGCAGAAGTACAAACTATTCCTGGCGGTTTATTTAATGCTATATATACCTTTTCCTTAGGCTTTATTTTTTCACCATCTAATAATATTTCATCACTTTCCTCAACCCATTGACCTTGCTCACAGAGCTTTCCATTAACAATTATTCTTTTATCCTCAATCCATCTACTTACTTCTTTTCTTGAACAATATCCATAATTACTTAGTAATTTATTTATCCTCACTGCACAAATTATCCTTTCTATCTCTGATTTTTATATTATATATTTGTTTGAATTAATAATCCATATTTATATTTTGCAAATATAAAGGCTACGATAACTAGATATGTTCCATAAGCTAAATAGCTACGCAAAGAAGTACTAGGCTTATTCCACATATTCTATTTATCTTCGCCAACTTATATTCTGCCACTTTATACAGTTAACTTAGGAATTAGCCTCATTACTGATATGTATTAAATTGGAGATTTTATTATAATGAGAAACTATAATTCTTATTTAAGATATCTAAGATGGCGTTAAGAATTTTTATTGTTTGAGCGTAGCGAGTTATAAAAATTTAGTCATCTTAGATATCTTAAATTTAGAATTGTATTCGAAATTATACGAAAATCGGAAAGTTAATACATATCAGTAATGTTAATTCACAAAATAATACAAAATTGAATTTATATTTTTGTACTGCCGTCCAAATATATCTAACACTTACCATTTGCAATTGTTGTCATAAATGAACTGTGTTAAATTCAACTTAGAATATTTCTAGGAGGGTAATATGAAGAAGAAAAAAATAATTTATTTATCTATCTCAATAATCTTAGCTTTAATTGCTATAATAATTTCCTTTAACCTATTTACAAAAAATGATAAGACTCTTGAGGGCAAACCATTTTCATGGGATAATGTTAGTCTTTACTTTGTAATGACTGATAGATTTTATGATGGTGATAAATCTAATAATAATTCATATGGAAGAGTTAATGTAGATTCTAAAGGATCAACAGTTGGAACTTTTCATGGGGGAGATATTAAGGGTTTAACTAAAAAATTGAAAGAAGGATATTTTGATGATTTAGGAATCAATGCAATTTGGCTTACATCTCCTGTAGAACAGATACATGGATTTATCTCTGGAGACTCAAATGGCTCCTTTGCTCATTATGGTTATCATGGGTACTATGCTTTAGATTGGACTTCAATAGATAAAAATATGGGTACTGCTCAAGAAATGAGAGAATTTGTTGACTTAGCTCACTCAAAAGGAATAAGAATTGTTTTAGATGTTGTAATGAATCATACTGGATTTTCTACTTTAAAAGATATGTCTGATTATGAGTTTTCACCACTTAAAAATGATACAGTAGATATTTCTAACTGGACTCCTAGTGAAAATGAAAACTTTGATACTTATAATAAAACTATAGTTGATTATTCAGGACATAAAGAAGAATGGGCTAAATGGTGGGGAACTGATTGGATAAGAGCTGGACTACCTGGATATACACCTGGTGGTTCAAATGATATAAGCATGAATCTTTCTGGATTACCAGATATAAAAACAGAATCTACAAATCCTGTAGATATTCCACCAATACTTAAAACTAAATGGGCAAAAGACATTACAGAAAAAAATGATAAATGGATAATTCCAGCTGCTGAAAAATATAGAGAAAACTTAAATATAGCTCCTTCAGAATATATAATAAAGTGGCTATCATCTTGGGTAGAAGAGTTTGGAATAGATGGTTTTAGATGTGATACTGCTAAACATATAGATATGTATAGATGGAAAGAATTAAAAGAAGAATCAAATAGAGTTCTAAAAACTTGGAGAGAAAAAAATCCTGATAAACCTGGTGCTAAATGGACCGATGATTTTTGGATGACAGGTGAAGTTTTTGGACAAGGACTTGATAAAAATGAATATTACAATAAAGGATTTGATTCAATCATAAACTTTAAATTTCCAAAAGGAGATAGCTTAGATTCACTAGAAGAAATTTATTCTGAATATGCAGATAAAATAAACTCCGATCCTTCATTTAATGTTTTAAGTTATATATCATCTCATGATACAGGATTAACTAGAGGTAATATGATAAATTTAGGCACAAAACTTATGTTAGCTCCTGGTGGTATAGAAATTTATTACGGTGATGAATCAAATCGTAAACCTTCAACTAATACTGTAACAACTGCTAAAGATCAACCTTCAAGATCAGATATGAATTGGGATAATATAGATAAAGATATCCTATCTCACTGGCAAAAGCTTGGTAAGTTTAGATCAAATCATATTTCAGTAGGTGCAGGAGAACATAGAGAAATCCAAACTTCTCCTTATGCTTTTAGCAGAATTTATAATAAAAATGATTTTAATGATAAGGTTGTTGTTGCAACTGATGTTTCTAATGAAGCTACTATAGATTTATCATCTGTATGGGAAGACTCTACATCTATAAGAGATTTTTATACTGGCAAGAAATATACCGTTAAGGATGGTAAAGTTACTGTCAAAGCTGATAGCAATGGTGTTGTATTATTAGAAGAAGTAACGTAAAAATGATACAATCTCAGAAATCTATTTAATATAAAATTTACTCAATTTCAAGTAAGCTCTATTGCTTAAAAAAGTTAATTTTTTATTTAAAAAAGGGTCTCGTGAAACGAGCCCCTTTTAAAACTTTATATACCTACAACTTCTTTTATAGCTTCTACTACTCCATTATCATTATTACTTCTTGCAATAAATCTTGATACCTTCTTTAAATCATCATGTGCATTTTCCATTGCAAAACTATAATAAGCACTACCCATCATTTCTAAATCATTAAGATAATCTCCAAATACCATTGTTTCTTTATGATCAATATCTAACATCTCTTGAATTTTATTTATTGCAACACCTTTATTGACCCCTTTAGCAGTTATATCAAGCCATATTTCTCCTGACACTGTTACTTGAAGCTTGTCTTTATATTCATTATAATACTTATTACTATTAAATTCAGATCCTGAAAAATCACATATTGTTACCTTTAATATGTCATCTTCTACCTTAGTTAAATCATCAATTATTTCGTATCTTTCATAATATTTTTCTGTTTGTTCTACTAATCTCGATTCATTACTTTCTATATAAGCTGATCTTTTGCCACATACTATAACATGAGCATTCTCTATAGTTCTACCTATTTTAATAAGTTCTAATGCAACATTTTTATCTAAAGCATTAACAAGAATTTCTTCACCTTTATATACTACAAAAGTTCCATTTTCAGCTATAAACATCATATTATCTTTTATTTTTTCAAATCTTTTTAATAAGTTATAATATTGTCTTCCACTTGCAGCTGCAAATATTATGTCTTTTTCAACAAGCTTATGAAAAATATCAAAAAACTCCTCATTTATTTCATTATTCTCATTTAGCAATGTTCCATCCATATCTGATGCTATAAATTTTATCATACGCTTGATCACTCCTAATTATTATATTTAATATATCACTTTTACATTATATTTTGATAAGCCATCAATTATATTTCCTTCTGGTTTCTTATCTGTAATTATATAATCAACATCACCTAATTCACAGAATTTATATGATCCATCATTATAAAATTTTTCATTAATAGTAATTAAATACTTTTTTTTACTTGCTTTTATAATTGCTTCTTTTGTACTAACTTCATCCAAATTAAAGTTACTTACAAAATTGTCTTCTATATTAATTCCACCAGCTCCAATAAAAGCTTTATCAATTTTGAATTTTTTGATTTCATTTACAGTAAATGCTCCAACAGTTCCGCCTGTTTTCTTATTATACATTCCACCTAATTGTATTATATCTACATTAGGTATCGAATCAAATGCCATTGCAATTCTATTCATATTTGTTATTAGGGTTATATTCTTTGTGAATCCTGTCATCATTGTTGCAACTGTATAATTAGTACTTGAAATATCCATAAATATTACATCATTTTCTTCAATTTCATCCATGACCAACCTTGCAATTTTTTCTTTTTCTTCTATATTACTTATTATTCTTGAAGTAGTATTATCATTATGAATTATTTTTCTTTCTAAAATTGCACCACCATATGTTCTTTTTATATTTCCATGTTGCTCCAACTTACTTAAATCCTTACGAATCATACCTTCCGAAACATTAAATTTTTCACTTAAGTCTTTTACTCTTACTTTCCCATCTCTCTTAAGCATTTCTAATATATCTTCTAGTCTTTCTTCCATAAACAAACAAATCCCCTCACTTACCCTATAAAACTAATTTCATTTGTTATTATTTATTATCATTTGTTATCTTTTAATATCATTTTATAACATTTATTATTATTATTCAAGTATAACAAATCTAATTTGTAGTTTGTAAGGAAGAGTAGTCATATATAAATTTTCTTACTACGTGATTTCTCTTTAAGTCAATTCCCCTACATCGTTACTCAAAAACTAAAAAACAAAAAAAATATAAAAGGAGTTATTTAAAAATAACTCCTAATAAACACTAATTTAAATTTCTATAATCATTAAAATTAATTGTATCACTTTCATAGCTAATATTTTTCTTATTAACAAAATAAAGTGATATTATTATCCCTATAGCTCCAACTATTACAAAACTTATAAGAATACTTGTTAATGATGGAACATTTTTTAAAATATATGGTGATAAAGTAGCTATACTATTATTAACCATATGCATTATTATAGCTGGCCATAGTGATTTTGTTTTATATGTTATATATCCAAACACTAAACCTAATAATGTAGCATAAGTACCTTGAATAAAATTACCATGGAAAATCCCAAAGAATAAAGCTTGAATAATTATTGTCCATAAAACCGATATATTTTTATTTAAAGTCTTAAATATAACACCTCTAAACATAAACTCTTCTGTAAATGGTGCTATTATACCTACTGTTAATAAAGCAATAAATATATTACCTTCACTTAATGGTGCTAGAAGATTTTCCATAATAGAAAAATGATCTTTAAATAATCCTGCTTCTTGAACTAGACTTAATGCACCAGCGTTAAATAACCATGCACTTATCCCTAAAGTTACCCCCATTAAAAGATTTATTTTAACAGTTTTAACTATTTGTAACTCTTCCTTAAAACTCTTCTTTCTTATCTTATATATTAATAAGAATACTAATACTGTTATTATTGACGATGCTAATAAAATATAGTTTGTTGCTCCTAGCATTTGATTAGTTATATCATCAACATTTGGAGCATTTGTAGATATTTCATCTATGTTTTTAATTGCATATATAACTCCAACTAATATTCCTCCAATCATTGATACTATTAATTGAATTCCAAAGGTTACAAATAAATACCCAATTGCTGCAAAAAAACTTTTTAATTTTCCTTTCATTTTCCTACCCTCTTTCCAGTAAATTATATACCATATTTTCCCTAATATAATTATATATTACATTTGCTTATTTAACTATATATTTATAAAAAATAAGACTTTTGCATAAATTAAAAATCTTATTATTATAAGTTTATACTATTCTTAATACAATTTTATTTATATATCTTATAAATTCTTTAACTTTTTGGTTAAATACTCATAAAAAACTCTTTTTTACCATACTTATATCTTTATTTTTTTTCATCCTTAGTTTAAAATTAGAAGTAAAACTAGCGTATTATTATCTAGATATATACATAAATTTATTAAAATCACGAATATATAAGTTATAGTAAAGATTTAACTTTTTAATAAAATATCTGAGTAATTGATAAAATATAAATAAAGTTAATATTTAAGTAACTTATATAAAAATTACATACTATATATAGTTTCAATTTTTATGCCTTAATTAACTAAAAATATAAAATCTTTAATGCACTTATAATTTCAATTATTTTATTATTAATTGAAACATATATATGATAAATTGATTTAAAAGTAAAAAATAGTATATAACTAATATATAAGCAATAAAAAGATAAATTTATATAGGAGAGGTATTCGTATGTCAAATGAAATTAATTCATCAAATTTTATAAGAAATATAATAATTGAAGATTTAGAAACAAAAAAACATGATGAGATTATAACTCGTTTTCCACCTGAGCCAAATGGATATTTACACATAGGTCATGCTAAATCAATAGTCCTAAATTCAGGTCTTGCAAAAGAATTTAACGGAAAGTTCAACTTAAGATTCGATGATACAAATCCAACTAAAGAAGATACTGAGTATGTTGAATCTATTAAAGAAGATGTTAAGTGGCTTGGCGGAGATTGGGATAGTATTTACTTTGCTTCAAACTACTTTGATATAATGTATGATAAAGCAAAACTTTTAATAAGAAAAGGATTAGCTTATGTATGTGATTTAACACCTGACGAAATAAAAGAATATAGAGGAACTTTAACTGAACCAGGTAAAGAAAGTCCTTATAGAAATAGATCGGTTGAAGAAAACCTTGATTTATTAGAAAGAATGAAAAAAGGTGAATTTAAAGATGGAGAAAAAGTATTAAGAGCTAAAATCGATATGACTTCTCCTAATATAAATATGAGGGATCCTATAATATACAGAATTGCACATGCTACTCATCATAATACTGGTGACAATTGGTGTATATACCCTATGTATGATTTTGCTCATCCACTTGAAGATGCAATAGAAGGTATAACTCATTCAATTTGTACTTTAGAATTCGAAGATCACAGACCTCTTTATGATTGGTTTGTAAGAGAATGTGAAATGGAAAGCACTCCAAGACAAATAGAATTTGCTAGACTTAACATTACTAACACTGTTATGAGTAAGAGAAAGCTTAAACAACTAGTAGATGAAAATATAGTTGATGGTTGGGATGATCCAAGAATGCCTACAGTATCTGGTTTAAGAAGAAAGGGCTATACTCCTGAAGCTATCAGAAACTTCTGTAGTGCAATTGGTGTTTCTAAAGCTAATTCAGTTGTAGATTCTCAAATGCTTGAATATTTTATAAGAGAAGATTTACAACTTAAAGCTAATGCTGCAATGGCTGTTATGAGACCATTAAAGGTTGTTATCACTAACTATCCAGAAGGTCAAACAGAAATGCTACCAGTTCCAAACAATGCAAAAAATGAAGCTGCTGGTACAAGAGAAGTTCCATTCTCAAGAGAAATATATATAGAGCAAGAAGACTTTATGGAAGTACCTGTTAAAAAGTATTTCAGACTATTCCCAGGTAACGAAGTTAGATTAATTGGTGCTTACTTTATAAAATGTAATGATGTTATAAAAGATGAAAATGGTAATGTTGTAGAATTACATTGTACTTATGATCCTGAAACTAAGAGTGGATCTGGCTTCACTGGAAGAAAAGTTAAAGGAACTATTCACTGGGTAGATGCAAAAACTGCTAAGCCTGCTGAATTTAGACTTTATGAACCATTAATATTAGATGATGCTCCTGAAAATGAAGGTAAGCACTTCTTAGAACAAATAAATCCTAATTCATTAGAGGTACTACAAGGATATATTGAAGAAACTACTGCTAATATAGCTAAACCACAAGATAAATTCCAATTAGTAAGAAATGGTTTCTTTAATGTAGATCCTAAGTACACTACTGATGATAAATTAGTATTTAATAGAATAGTATCTTTAAAGAGTTCATTTAAAATTAATAATTAAAGAATGAAAAAACGAAAAAATTATTGATGTAATTCAGCATAGCTGAATTACTGGATTTTTAAAGAGTTGCATTTGCAACTCTTTTTGTTTTATATAAATTATATTTTAAGTAGTCTCAAAATTACTTCTTTATCTATTTTTAATTTTTTACTCTTAATTTTATAATCTTTATATTCCTCATATAAATTTGTACTAATTAGTCAACTTTCTATTGAAATAATTTTATATTCCTTATAAAATTATCTATAGATTTAAATGCTCTTTATATTAAATCTAATTATAAATTTTTATAATATTATGCTATTACAGTTTACATAATTAGGAGGTACTTATGAATAATTTTATTACTATTTTAATATTAACAATTGTTGGCGGACTTATTGGATGGATAACTAATATCTTGGCAATAAAGCTTTTGTTTAGACCAATTAAACCTGTTAAGATTCCTATTTTAAATATTGAAATATTAGGATTAATTCCTAAAAGAAAAAACGAAATTGCTGCTAATATTGGTGAAGTAATTTCTAATGAATTACTTTCAATGGATGACATATTAGATCAAGCTTTAAATAATTCAAATGGAGAAAATTTTAATTCTTACATAACAGATAAAATTAAAAACATTATAAATGAAAAGCTTAATATTATTCCTATGCCATTTAGAATGATGGCTGCTCCTTATATTGATGAAATTTTAAATAAAGAAGTACCTAATGCAGTTGATGAAATTAGCGTTGATCTATTAGATAAGGCTAAAGAAAATGTTAATATTCAAGAAATTGTTGAAGAAAAAATTAATCAATTAGATTTAGAAAAATTAGAAGATATCATAATTAAGGTTGCTAAAAAGGAGCTAAAGCATATTGAAATTTTAGGCCTTGTCCTTGGAGCTATTATTGGAGTACTTCAAGGTGTTTTAGTTATTTTTCTTTAATCTCTAAAAACAGACTTTAAAACCATATAACTTTATGAATTATTACTAAATAATTCAATAAAAAATACTGTATTACAACTCTAGGTAATACAGTATTTTTAGATTAATGCTATTTTATATTAGTAGAATTTATTTATCTAAATTAATAGTTATCTTTTCATCTTCTAATATTTTATCCCCACTACTCATCTTAGTGATAAAGTACTCTTTATTTTTATCCAATGCTGGTAATGTTAGTGTAAAGTTATAGCCATCATCAATTCCGTTAAATTTAGTTTCTAGAATCTCTATATCCATTGTATCTTTATACCAATCTTCTTCTTGACCATTATTAGAGTTTTTATATTTATTGATTTTATCTTCATCCCAAATTTCAACTTCTAAATTCTCTAATCTATATATATATTTTTTAACTTTTACCTCTATTACAGTTTTATCTTCTTTGAATTCAATATTTTTTATAATATATTCTTGTTCATCTCCTATCTTTATAGCTGTTTCACCATTTCTATTTATTTTCTCCATCATTAACTCTCTGCTATAATCACTTTTACTTATAACAGGTATAATAGTCATTGATTTTGTTTCTTCAGGAATACCCTCATATCTCCAATAATAATTACCTTTAACTCTTTCATCATTTACATTTTTCCCTCTACCAGATCCACCTATCATACTTAAAGGAAGCCCTTTATCATCCTGTATAAAAAACTTCAATGTATACTTCTCCCAAAAATTTTCTGAATTATTTTCAGTATCCTTTAAAAGTTCTATATCTGTATCTAAATAAATAATAGTGTTTAATTTTGATGTAATTAACTCATTAATCTTAAACATACTATCATCATATTTTATTTCTTTGTTTACTTTATATTCTTCTTTCCCCATATCCTTAGAATCTATAGAAAACTTAAATTTAAGCTTTTTAGGATAACTTCCTACCCAATTTCCATATAAATCATTAACTATAAATTCTATTTTCGCCTTATCTGATAATTCATTTTCTGTAAATGCATAAGATGCTAATCCAACATAAGTATTTTCATCTATGAACTCACCATCATTTTCTTCATTTTTATAATTTATATTTTTAAAACCACTTTTTATAATAGGAAATATTATAGGTTTATCATCAAATCCACTTTCTGACTTTAGCTCATATGCTATAGCAAGTTCAACTCCATCATAGTAAATATTTTTAATTGTCATTGTAATATCTTCATATTTTTTTGTTATATTTATATCCTTGGCTCCTTTTATATATTGATCTCCAACACCTATAGCATCATTTATACTTTTAAAAGTAGCCCCTATTATTGGTAAGCTTTCTGCATATGCAGGCATAAATGTATTTAAAGTTAATATACCAACTATAATTATCGCTGCTACTTTGGATATATTTTTCAGCTTGCTTTTTTTCTTTATTTTTCTTTCAGGTAATTCATCTAAAGTTTTTAATATATTATTCTTCAATGTGTCTGGAATATCTATTTTAATATCATTTACTTTATCCTTAATAACTTTATTAAATTTATCATTTTCATAATTATTCATGATTATCACCCTCACTCATAATATTATAAATTTTTTCTCTACCTCTATTAAGCCTAGACTTTATAGTTCCCTTAGGAATTTTTAAGGCATTACTTATTTCTTCTATTGACATATCATCGAAATAAAATAACCACATAGTTATCCTTAAATCAGAACGCAATGAATCAATAGCCCTAATTAAATCTATATTTTTATATTTATCCTCATAAACCTCATTGTTAATTTGTGAATCTTCAATATAAGTAACCTTTTTATTTTTTCTTATTATATTATTACATTCATTTATCAAAATCCTTGTTAACCATGTTTTAAAAAACTCTTCATTTTTCAAACCTGAAATTTTTTCATAAGCTTTAAGTATAGTATTTTGAAAAGCATCCTCAATATCATATTCACTATTTAGCATGCCTCTAGCTACTATATATAAAGACTTTAAGTTCTCTTGAACTAAGATATTAAATGCTTCCTTATCTCCATCTATTGCTAATCTAACATTATTTTTCTTAAGCTTTCCATCTTTATATTTATTGAATACCCCTATAGGAATAATATTAGACATATTCATTATATTTCTCCTTCCCATCTAACATAGCTATGTTAACCTACCTTCACTTAATTAGACGCATATCTTAAATTAAAGGTTCCATTTATATTTTTTATTTTATTAATTATTTTTGTTGGTTTACTCTATTTTCATAATCTTCATTAATCTATTCATAGTAGAAAATTTATAATATCTTTTTTAAGTTTAACGTAATAAAATAATAATTTTCTAGATATTCTTACTTATTATATCAAAAAAGATAGTAGACACTTTTTGTGTTTACTATCTTTTTAAACCTTTAACTATATAATAGTTAAGTTATTTGACTTTAATTATATTTCTTCCTTTTCTCTTCAACTTTACTTCCAAACATACTCTTTAACTTTTGTCTTTCTTGTTGCTTAGATTTTGATAAGTTGTGTACCTCTTCTCTTTTTAGCTTTCTATATCTTTCTAGCCTTTCTGGATCTAAAGTTCCATTTTCTATGGCTTCTCTTACTGCACACTTAGGCTCATTTTTATGAGTACAATCAGAAAACTTACATTGCTTTTCTAAATCTTCAATATTACTAAAAGATTTATCTACATCTGATGATATTAATCCAAGCTCCCTCATTCCAGGTGTATCAATTATTACTCCACCAGACTCTATAGCAAATAGCTCTCTATGTGTTGTAGTATGTCGTCCCTTATCATTTTCACTAATTGAATTAGTTTTTAAAACTTCTTTATTCATTATCTTGTTAATAAGAGTGGACTTTCCTACCCCTGATGATCCTATAAAGGCTATTGTTATTCCAGACTTTATATATTTTTTAACTTCATCATATCCATCTTCATTAATGCTTGATGTTACTATTATATCTATTCCTATAGCTATCTCTTCTATCTGTTTTACTTTGTCATTTATGTCTTCACACAAATCTGATTTAGTCAATATTATGACTGGTGTAGCCATGCTATCCCAAGCTACTGCAATATATCTTTCTAGCCTATTTATATTAAAATCATTATTTAATGACATACATATAAAAACATAATCTATATTAGATGCAACTATTTGCTTATCATATCTATTTCCCGCAGCTTTTCGTGAAAAATAGCTTTTTCTACTTAATATATTATGAATTATTGCATCTCCACTTTTATTATTTATCCTATCTAATAGTACCCAATCTCCAACAACAGGATAATCAAATATACTATTTGAAGAATATGCTAACTTCCCTGATACCTTTGCAAGTATTTCTCCCTCTACTGTTATTACCTTATACATATCTTTATATTGTACTGCTACTCTAGCAATATATAAATTACTATCATACATACTTGCTTCGTTAATATATCTTTGATTTAATCCTAAATTTAATAAGTTATTATTATTCAATTCTTAATCCTCCAAAATACTTTTTTAATATGGAGGAAAGTACTAATTGATAATTAATAATTCAAATAAAACTTATTATGCATTTTTACTATCCTACTAATAAATCATATTTAATCAAAAAAACTCAATTATCCATTATGCATTCTTAATTATCAATTATACTGAAGTTTCCTCCTTGTTTAATGCATTATCCATTTTAAAATTACTTAAAATATACACCATAAAACATCACATCCTTTCAAATAATTAATGGTATAAACACTGCATAGATATATAATAAAGAATTACATTATTACCATTATTTATATAATATATTTTATATGAATATTTGTATACAAATTTTTTCAATTAACTGTAATAAGATATATTACTAAAAATCAAACTAAGACATTATAAAATAAATCCCATTTTCAGATATTAAGATATCAAATTATTATATAATTATACTTTCAAGATTTTAAATTATAATAATTCCTTGTAAAAAAAAAGACTACTTAATTTAAATAGTCCTTTTAAAGCATTTTAGTCGTTCTTTATTTGCCAATAACATCTTTTTGGAGAATAAATCTTTTCTTCCTTTTTAAGTTTATCCATAACTTTTGAAACTTCTTTTTTATCTACTCCTGTCCCTTCAGCAACTGCAGTAGCATTTAATGGTTTATCATTTTTAGTAAAGAAATCTAAAACTACGTCATAATTTTCCATATGTTCATCTCCTTTTATATTCATTAATATAATTTTACATAATAATATATATCAATTTCAATAATTATTTTTAGTTTTTTAAAATTATTAGCTAATATTTAATATCTTTTATTAATAATATCAAAAAATATGTACAAAGGAGAATTCATTACGAATCCTCCTTTACATTCTTTTATATTGACTTCTGTTTACTTTTTATTAAAGTAATATCCAAGTTTTAATCCTATCTCTTTCTTCTTAAAACTATACCTGTACCAGTAATCATTAATGCTATTACACCAACAGTTACTGATGAAGTTCCTCCTGTACTTGGTAAATTATCTGAATTATTATCCTTTCCGCCATTATCATTTTCATTAACATTATTTTCAGAACCATTGTTTCCATTGCTATTATTTTCAGAGCCATTATTTCCAGTATCTTGATCATCTTTAATTAACTCTAAATTATCTAGTGCAAATTGTAATTTTTTTACTGCCTCATCAACTTCTTCTTGAGTAGCTTTTTCATTATTTAAAACGTCTTTACCTTCTTTTAGCTTATCATTAAAAATATTAATACTTTCCTTAGTATAATTAGATGTGTTTATTTCTTCCGCTTTATTTATTAATTCTTGAAGCTTTGACTTATCAACTTCAGAAGCTTCAGACTTATAAACAAGATTTGATATTGCCTCATTTAAATTACTAATAGCTTCATTTACTTGTTCTTGTGTTGCATCTTCATTTTCTAATACTAATTTTGCATTATCTAATGCATTCTTAAATATTAACCATGATTCTGGAGTGTACTTATCTTCTAATATATCTTTATTTGTGTTATAAAGATTCTCAAGTTCTTCTTTGTTAGCTTCTTGCTCTCCATCTTTAATAAAATGAGCTGTTAATGATATATTTCCATCTACATTAAATATATATTTATCATTTTCAGAAACCTTCTCTCCTGTAGAACGATACCATCCATCAAATATATATCCCTTATTAGGAATTGCAGCAACAGTGACTTCCTCACCTTGTTTCGCCTCTTTTCCTCCACTTACTGTTCCACCTTTAGTTGCATCAACATGTACAGTAAATGTTTGTTCTGCCTTATTTGCTATATCAAACTCTGAAACTGCTACCCAACCATCATTCGACTCCTTAGCTACAAATTTAATATATTGTACTTCCTGCTCATCAAATACGAATGTCTTTTTATCTGCATTAGCTTCAAAAATTCTATTTTCTGCTACTACTTTCCATTCATCAGATTCTTTAGTCTTAATATATAAATCTGCTTTAGTAACGTAACCACTAGCATTACCTAATCTAGGTGTAAATGAGAATTGATTAATTTTATATGGCTTACCTAAATTCAATTCTGCATAAAATGAATTTGTTCCATTTAATTTATCAGTTGCTCCTTGCCAATTGGAATGCCAAATTGTATTTTCATTATTATCAAATGCATATTCTAACTTACCTTCTGTGTCATTATAAATAGTTTCGGTATTAGTTTCACCACTCCAATTTTCTTTGTGGTAAATATCTTCTACTTCTTTAGATTCTGCAATCTCTACATTATCAATAACAGCTTGAATAGAATTTGTTTTAGATCCTATTCTCTCTAAAGGCAGTGCAAATGTAGCATTAGTTATATTTTCTTTTTTTACTATATCATTATGAATATACTTTCCTTTAGCATCACAAATAAATTCATCATTTACATACAATTTAGTTTTTTGCTGTTCTGCAACAATCTTTATATTTATAGTTTTGCCAACTGGTAACTCATAATCAAAGTAATAATTATATAATTCTCTTGTAAATCCTAATTTTCCATTTTCCATGACCCTTATATCATGTGTTCCATATGCTGCATCTGCTTCAAATAATATATCTCCTGGCTTTGATGCTTTTTCTAATGTAATATCAAAAGATAATTCATTACCATTACCAAGTTTGTCAATAGGTGATGTTACATAACTCTCTTTTGATTCTAAATTTAAAACACCATTTTCTACTTTAGCAGTTCCTTCAATTAAATCCCTATCATTAGTTGAAGTATCTTCTAATCCCTCTTCAAAGTCATAGCTTTCATATACTTCTCCTTCTTTTTCTTCTTGATAATATGGATTTATGTTTGGTCCAATTCCCTTTTCATTTGCTAATGTACTTAACTCTTCAGAACTTCCTTTTTCTTTGCCTGTTGCCGCCCAAGTTTTTTCAGCATAGAATGGCATAGCGTCAAAGAAACGCCAATATAAATCTGATTCACTTAATCCAGAAGCAGACTTATCAATGTTGTCACTCCAAATCGCAAAAGCTGCACCAAGCATTTGATCATCACCAGAAGGAATATACTTATATCCTGATTTTGTTTTTACACGATTTACTTCAAATTCATTAAAGATACGATTAATATTTAATAAATCTCCATATGCATTTGCACGTCCCATACTACCATTAGGAACCATATATCCAAAGTCATCGATAGTATTAATCAATTTGTATCCCATATTATACATTTGTAATCCATCAGCCCAGTCACTAGACCATAAATTCATTTCTACATTTTCTATAGCCTCTTTATTAATTTCAGTTTTGTTATCATCAATCCAAGTTAATCCGCCCCACATACGCACAGTATTTGTTTCCTTAATATGAGGTACTAACTCATTTAAGAAATTACGATAAGCTGTATAATCTGCTAAGAATTCATCTGCTCCAATATGAACTGTTGTTTGTGAATCAAATGTTGGATTACTGCCCTTTGTATAATCATCAAATATTTCCTTAATTTTATCCATAGCCTCTTTCTTAGATACATCAAGGTGATCGACTAATGGTCTATTTGAATTTAACATAGAAACTTTGTTTGTAACCATTAACTCTGGCCAAATCTTAGTAAATGATGTGGCATGAGCTGGAACATCTATTTCTGGAACTATATTCATTCCAACATTTCTTTCATTAACTATAAAATCATTAAATTCCTCCTTAGAAATCCAATAATCTTTTGCCGTAGGAGATTCTCCCTTATCGTTTGTTAATCCTGATTCTAAACGAAAAGCTTCATATGCTTTAAATGCTTCATTTTCATTTTCTAATTTCCCATACTGTTCTAAGAAAATGTAGTTATCAGATAAATGTACTTGTAAATCATTCATTTTATAATATCTCATAGTCCTTGAAACATCTTTAATCATTTCAATTGAAACAGGCTTACGAGCTACATCAAATAGAAAACCACGTTTTTCGAAACGAGGGTAATCTCTCATTGTTCCAATATTAAATGAACTTTCATTTTGTTTATACATTTGTAATATAGTTTGCATTCCATACATATTGCCTATAACACTCTGTGATTTTACAATAACTTTATCTTCTTGGATATCCATTGTATATCCCTCATCCCCTAATAAGGTATCCGGTATTTCCTTTATAAAATTATATGAATTTGCTTTAGTACTCCCCTTTTCTTTACTTAACTTAATTCCTGTAAAGTTTTCATAATCAGAAATAAATTCATCTACAATTTCTTCTAAAGAATCATCATTATAAACTACTTTATTCATACTATTAATTTTTAAAGTATTTGTAGTATCTGAATACCATTCTGCAATTTCTGGAATAACAGCTGGTTTCGAATTCATCCCCTCTTTTTGTGTATTTTTCCCTTTAATAATAAACTCTAAATCAGCAGTCTTTTTTGTTTTCTTTGTTGATTCTTCAGTTACCTCAAAAGAAACCTTTACACTTTTATCCACCAAGGGCCTCACAATTGTTCCATCCTTACCAATAATTTGTTCAAAATCAGCCCCATTTAATTTAACTGTATATCCTTCTGGCATTGAAGGCATTGGTAGTTTTTCAATATTATTTTCAATAGTTTGTCCAACTATTCCAGCAACTACGCTATCTAATGAAACTTCTTGTCTTTGCTCATTTGAGTAAGCCTCTAATTCTGTAATACTTATATTATTATATGAAGTACTATTTGCGACAAATTCACAAATTGTAATATCTTTAGCTATAATGGGCTCATCTAATAAAATAGTTATATTCGTATTCCAGCCCCTTCCAGAACCTAATGAAATATTTTCAAAATCCTTTTTAATATATTTTTCAACTCCATTTTCATCTGTATACTTAATACTTAATTTTTCTACATTAGAATCATTAGGAGATATATCACGATTTAATAAATTTATATTAATTTGTTTTACTTTTGTTAATTTGGGAAATTCCGACTTTATCCATTGTGTTGAAGGACTATCATAATTACTTGCCCAACGAGTATCTTTAGAACCATCATTAGCTTTTTCTGCATTTAATCTATCTAAATTTTCTTCTACACTCGATGCTGTCATAGTAGAATTAAGGACATGATTTATATTTTCCTTTGATTCAACCTCCTTTACAACATCACTATAAATTTCAATTTCATTTATTCCAACATTTTTCCAACTTATAGTCCCACCATCTGCATCTAAAATAGTTATCTTTACCTTCGAAGCCGTTTTCATTTCATCAAATACTATTTTTTCATTTTGTTTTGCTTTTTCAGTTTTTTTATAAACTTCTGTATATGTTCCATTATTTTCTAATTCTACCTTGTAGCCTAAAATATTTTGATTTTCATCAGTTCGTTCAAATGAAATATTAATTTGTCTTATTTCTTTAGATTCCTCTAAATTTATTTCTATCCATTCATTAGCAGCCTTATTTTGCTCTGTTCCCCAACGAGTTTTAATATTTCCATCTATAGCTTTTTGTGGAGATGTACTATCCACTTCAAAATTACTAGCTGTTACTTTTTTATTGAGTGCTAAATTTACATTTTCTACTGCTTGTACTGTTTTTGATCTAACAGTAATAAAATTTGCCACTATAACAGTTGTTAATAAAATACTTATCAATTTTTTTCTTTTCATATATTTCTCCCCCGTTAATAATTTAAATTTATACTTAAAATTATTAATATTAACCATATTTCTATTTATTTAATAATGATATTCCCGTTTAGTATAGATTATATATTATAATTTAAAATATAATTTTATTTTTATCCCCCCTTTATATTTTTAAATTTATCTATACTAAGCCTTTACAAATATGTCTATAGAAATATAAATAAAAAAAGCCCTCTTACAAAAGTTGTAAGAAAGCTAATGCCCTATTTGGTAACACGCAATACAAATTAATTAATTTATTTATATATGAACTTTACATCCATATTATACAATTTTGGCATAAATTTGTAAATATATTCTTGTTAATTTATATTCTTCATTTTTAATCATTATTCATATCACAAATATTATTTTTTAATTTACTTCAATATTACTATTAAACACTAATTTTATTATTTAATACTTCTAACACTCTATAAACTTTCATAATAGCATACTTTCTATATAAACTATCTACATAAAATTATAATAAAAAACTTTATATTTATATTACGTAGGCATATAAAAATGCAGACTACTTATAAAATGTAAGTAGTCTACATTAATAAATAATATATAATTGCTATCTCATTAACTTTAGTATATTATTTTATAAATTTATAAAGGCTTCAAATCTAGATCTTACCTTATCTTCACCTAATATTTGCATAATAGTATAAAGATCTGGAGTATTACTTCTATGAGATAAAGCAGCTCTTACAGCTCCAGCAACATCAGAAATCATTCCCTTAAAGGCATCTGGATTTGATTTATATTCTTTTCTATTTGCACAGTATCCAAGTTCTGCTCCAATAACCTTTAATTCTTCAAACCAATTTTCTTGGCTTCCTGAATTAAAGTTGAATTTATCTTTATATACTTTAATTATTTCTTTTGCATTTTCTAAGCTTAAAGTCTTTGGAAGCTCAACATTTTCTGCTGTTTCCTTATTGAATAATTCATCAAAGAAGTAATCCACTTTTCCTCTTACTTCATCCCACTTAGCAAAGTCTTTTCTTGGCTTTGGACCTTCTTTGTCTATATTGAAGATTTCTTTTGACATCTTTTCATTAGATGTTACTAAATCGTACATTTCCTTATCGAACTCTTTAGCCCAAGCTGTATAGTAATCATAAACTACATCTGCTTTCATTTTGCAAATAACTTCTTTACTTACATCATTTAATTTAACTATATCAAATAATGCTCCTGATTTACTCATCTTATCTAAAGCAACTTCAAATTCATGATAATCTAAGATAGGATTTTCTGATCTCCAATCTTCAAATGTAGAGTTTATTATGTTTAATAAGTACTCTATTACTGATACCATTGGATATCCAACTTCTTTGTAATATGAAACTGCGGCTTCAGCATCTTTTCTCTTTGATAATTTTCTCTTTGAACCATTATCATTTTTCATTATTGTTGGTATATGAGCATAATTTGGTCTTTCAAAACCTAATGTATCAAATAATTGTACGTGTATAGGTAATGATGAAAGCCATTCTTCACCTCTTATAACATGAGTAGTTCTCATTAATGCATCATCTATAGCATGTGCGAAATGATAAGTTGGAAGTCCATCTCCCTTTATTATAACTATATCTTGATTATTTTCTGGGAAACTTATATCCCCTTTTATTAAATCATGGAATTCTACTCTATTTTCTATATTTCCTGGTGACTTAAATCTAATTATGTAGCTTTCACCATTATTTATTTTTTCCATTGCTTCTTCAGGAGTTAAATTTCTATCCTTAGCAAATTCACCATAATATCCTGGTGTTATTTTAGCTGCAGTTTGCTTTTCTCTAAGCTCTGCTAATTCTTCTGGTGTATCAAATGCTGGATATGCTAATCCTTTTTTGATTAAATCTTTTGCAAAAGCTCTATAAATGTCAGCTCTTTCGCTTTGTCTATATGGACCATATTCACCTTTAGATGTTTTATCTCCAGTCATTCCTTCGTTAAAGTCCATTCCAAAATTGTGCATTGTTTGAATTGTATCTTCTATAGCACCCTCAACTTCTCTTTTTTGGTCAGTATCTTCTATTCTTAAGAAGAAAACACCTTCACTTTGGCTTGCTAATCTTTCATTTATTAAAGCTGCAAAAACCCCTCCAATATGTTGGAAGCCTGTTGGTGATGGTGCATATCTTGTAACAACTGCACCTTCTTTTAAATTTCTTTTTGGATACATTGCAACATAATCTTCTGGTGTTTTATTAACATTTGGAAATATTAATTCTGCTAATTTTTCAAAACTCATATTCATCTTCCTTCCGTAGTTTAAAATTTTATATAAATAAAAAAGCCCTTCATCCTATAAATATTAGGACGAAAGACAAAATTCCGCGTTACCACCTAAATTGATTAATTAGTTAAAATTAATCCACTCATTCTCTTTAAGGGGAGAATCCCATAAACCTACTGGCAATTTTTTTAATATGCTGTTTCAGTTTATAGCTCCAGAGCTTCCTTCAATAGCATCAATTTTTAAGCTTCCACCCCTGCTTAAATCTCTGTAAAATGACTATCTATCTACTTTTCTCTTTCATAGCTTATTATTTATAGTTTATCATAAACATTATAACTATACATTTATCATTTGTAAATAATTTTATACTATTCATTTCATAACATTATTTTTTCAATCTAAATTATCACTATAAAGTCTATCCAACTCATTTTTGGGCATTAATACTTGAACTAAATACCCCATTATTATTACTCCAGGTATATCAATCAAAAGTCTTGCCAAAGTAAATTTATATCCTAGTGAAGAAAACTCAAACATTAATGTAGATATTTTAGTTACACACCAAGCATTCATAAATATTATTATATTGCTAAATTTAACTCCTTTTTTTAGAAGAACTTTTGTAAATGGAAAAGCTGCATACATTGGCCCTGCTGCTATTGATCCTATCAACATAGCAAGAGAAATTCCTTTTATACCTGAATTATCTCCCATATATTTCATCATAGTTTCTCTTGGAATCCAAACATCCATAAGACCAAGCATTATCATTATTGGAGGTACTACTTCAGTCATTTGTTTAAAACTTGATAAAGCTATGCCAAATGACTTTATCCCTAACTCTTTATTAAAGACTGTTACTATTACCGTTACTATAAGTAATATAATAAAAAAAGAATATCTTTTAACTAAAGCTTTTATCATATAATTGTCACCACCATTTCAACAAAAAATGCTACTATTATTGAAAAAACAAAAGCTAATATATTCCTATAAATTGCTGCCCTTTTTCCTATATGCTTAGCTTCTAAAGGAATTGTAATTATCCCGATTAAAGTAAGAGTTGATATGAGAGCTGCAACTTGGGCTATACCTGCTCCATTTTTAAGTAACATATCTCCTGTAGAAAATGCAACAAATGTAGGCATCATTGCAATACTTCCTAAGACTGCAGACAAAAGTACTCCAAATATACCACTATTACCTCCAATTATATTAGATATCGTCTCTGGCTTTAATATTGCAAGGGTTAAACCAACTACTAAGATTATGCCTAAAAATTGAGGCAATATATTTTCTATTGACTTCCATCCTTTTAACAATGCCTTCTTAGTTTTTTCCTTATCTTTTCTATATGATATAAAAAATAATATAGCTGCTGCTAAATAAAGTATTAAACTACTCATTTTATTTCACTTCTAAAAATTTATTATCAATATTATTATATAAGTTAAATTTAATTAGGTGAAAACATGATTTTCAATTAAAACTTAAAATATAAACTCTATATAAAATCAATAAAAATTACCCAATTGTGTATATATACATATAATATAGTTATAATTAATAATATATAAATTGCTAAAAAGTATCTTTAATTAAGAATTATCCTAAGTTATATATTTAAGATAAATTTAAAATCCCTATTGCAATTTAGTATAAAAACTTTATGAGTATTGGAGACATATTATGAAAAAATTAATTTTAGTAATTTCTATCATTTTGTTGTTCATATCTTCTTTTATTGTAAGTTATAAATATTTTAATTCTAAAAAAGCAAACGAAAACACAAATGAAAAAGATATATCTGATTCAATTATAGATAATAATAATTCAAATAATGATTCTACTAATAATCAAAACGAATTACCTAATGAAGACATGAATTTAAAAAAGGCAAAAGAATTATTGTCTACTATGACATTAGAGGAAAAAGTTGGACAAATGTTTTTTATTAGGTGTATGAAAGATAGTGCACTTGAAGATTTACAAAACTATAAGGTTGGAGGATTTATTTTATTTGATAATAATATAAAGGATGAAACTAAAGAATCTTTAACTCAAACATTATCAAATTATCAAAGCAACTCAAAAATAAAACTTCTAATCGGAATAGATGAAGAAGGGGGAATTGTTAATAGGTTAAGTTGGTATCCTGAATTTAGGGCTGTTCCTTTTTATTCACCTCAAGAACTATATAATGAAGGTGGATATCCATTAGTAGCTAGCGATACTAAGGAAAAAGCAGAACTACTAAAAAGTATAGGAATTAATATGAATTTATCACCAGTATGCGATGTATCAGTAAATCCAAATGATTTTATTTATCCTAGAACTTTTGGCATGGATGCTTTAGAAACATCTAAGTATATTGAAACAGTAGTAAATACTATGAATGAAAATAAAATAGGATCTGCATTAAAACACTTTCCTGGTTATGGAAACAATGTAGATACTCATACTGGAATATCTGTCGATGAAAGGAGTTATGAAAGCTTTCAAAATTCTGATTTTCTACCTTTTAAGGCTGGAATTGATGCAGGAGCTAGTAGTATATTAGTATCTCATAATATCGTAAAGTCAATGGATGCAAATCTTCCTGCATCACTTTCTCCGAGTGTTCATAAAATCATTAGAAATGATTTAAAATTTGATGGAGTAATTATGACTGATGATTTACAAATGAGTGCTATAAAAGAATATATTGGTGATTCTACATCTGCAGTATTAGCCATAATTGCTGGTAATGACTTAATAATAGCCTCTGATTTTGATGTGCAAATACCATCTGTGCTAGAATCTATAAGAGCTGGAGAAATTCAAGAAGAACGTATAAATGAGTCTGTATTAAGAATTCTTAAGTTAAAATTTGATTTAGGGATAATTTAATAGGATAACTTTATAATTTTTAAACTTATAGTCTGACATATCACTATAAGTAATAAACAAAAAAATTGAGCATATATAAGTTTGATTTTATCCCTCCCTGAGAGTAACACAAACTTATATATGCCCAATTAAAAATGAAGAAAATAACTTCGTAAATAATTTACACTTTATTCCTCGCTACTATCATCTTTAAAAGCTTCTTTATCTTTATAATTATTATTAACTTCTTTATTAACTTTTCCTACTTCATATAAAATTCTATTTTCTATTCCTTTTATTCCTTTAGTTAATTTAGTATATTGCTTATTAACAAATGAATTTTCATTTCCACTAAGTTCTAAGTATCCTTTTTCTACTTCCATAGCTGCTTTAGTTTTACCAAAATCATTTGCATTTCTTAATTTATGCCTAGCTGATATTAATTTCTTCAAACTATCTTCAACTATTACTCCATCACTATTTTCATTAAATTTTATTCTGTTTTTAGTATTAATACTTTCATCCTTTTTATTTTTTTCTTCTAACTTATTCTGTTTTTCTAAAGCTTCTTTTTCTTTTTCTATCAGTCTCATTTGTTGTATTTCAGATTCTACTTCAGCAATTTTTTTATTTATCTCTTCAAGCTTCATTCTCTTTTCTTTAGGATCCATTTCAGTTTCTTGAAGTTCTATTTTTTGTTCTTTAAAATCCTCTTTTAATCGCTGCAAGTTTTTTATTATTTGATTTGAACTTTTTTCTACAGCTACACTTTTTCTCTCTTCAACTTTTTCTTTCTTTTGATTTTGTGAAGCTTCTTTAAGCCTATTATATATTGGATTATCCCAATTATTTATTCTTTGAATCTGCATAAAATCCCCCCTTAACTTATTTAGATTATCGTTTCTTTTAGGCGGTCCTTTATCATTTTCTATTGTTTATATCTTCTGAATAAATTCCTAATAAATTTTATTCAAGCTTAAATCTTATTACATTAATTTAAAATAATTAGTTTTTTATTTAAAAATCCTATTATTAAAGTAGTTATATTCATACCAGTGTTTAGTAATAGCCCTTTTATTATACCAATCGTAATAATACTTGCTTTCTATTAAACCTTTATCATAGCCTTCTTTTACTGCATCCTGAGCATCTAAGGATAATCTAGTCAAATATCTATCATCTATTTCATGTTTCGTATTAATTATATTTATATTTTGCTTTACTATATAATTATCTATATTAATATAATTCAAACATAAATATATAGTTAATCCCACAATTGCTGTTGGCTTAAACAAATACTTTCCTCTCCATATAAATGCAAGTAATATAATTAAAGAAATACATAAAAAAACTGTAAATGCTTGAACTAAAATTCTTAATCTAGTATATCCAAATTCCTCTATATATAAGTTCATCTTATATATAGCAGAAGCCCCCATATTTATAGTTAGTACTGTTATTATGCTATATAAAGAATTCAAAACATTTTTTACTCTTCTATTATTTGCTGATGTTTTAAAATTCATTATTGTTATCATTGATAAATTTACTATTACTAATGCAACTAGTTGGAAGAAACCATCTCTAGCATAGTCAGCAAAATTAAATCCAGCTGGTAAAGCCTTATTTAAATATAAATATGAAATTTGTATTTTAGTAAATACTAAATAAAGTATAGTTATTGAAATTAATATAGTAATTATTGTTGTTGAATTAAAATCTTTTTTTATTGAATTATTTTGTACATCTCTTACCTCTGTACAATTTAAACTATAGTATAACCCAAATACTAAAAACATTATTATTATTGCTATAATGGCTTTTAATATAAAGTCATAAATATTTTCTATATTAAAATATCTCCATACATTTGCTAAATAATAACTAAATATCTCATCTGCACCTGCAAGTAAGATACCGAGTATTATAATTAAAGGTATTGATATAAGTAATCCAATTAATATTGATTTAATATGATTATTTTCTTTTTTAATATTCCCTTTTTTTAATGTTTCTCTTAATACTGAAGGGATTTTAGTTGAATTGCTTAGCGATTGTCCTATAATTATTTCTAAAAATGATGTTCCAAAACCTATTAACTTGAATTCAATATTTTTAAATGTTAATAATAAAAATCCTGAAAACAGCGAAATTGGTATAACCAATAAATTTAACACTCTGAAGAATTCATTTGTAAAAATACCATAAGTAAATGATAAAATTATACTAGATGCTACAAAGAAATACCCAAGAAAACTTTTATTTTTTACTCCTACAATTAACCTAAAAATTATCGTCATTAAAATTGTTAAAACAGCAACTGAAATACCTAAATATCCAAAAATAAACTTTGAGAATAATATTCCAACACCTAAAGAGAAGGCTATAAGAATTAATGCTTTATTAGTATCCATTTTTTGTTTTTCAATATCTATTTTAGAATTTCTTATTTTATATTTACTATTCATATTTATAAATTCTTTTAATGAGTCAACTGCTAAAGATTCATAATTATTTATTCTACATTGATCTAAAACATTTATAATAAGATCATTTTCCACTTTATTAATGTTATTTGCCCATCTACATTCTTCAAATACTAAACTTTCATCTATTAATTTTACTTCTGAATTAGTAGCGTCAATAAATATTAAACTAACATTATAGTCTTCTATATGAATCTTCTTGTTATAATTAATAATTGGAGAATCTTCAAATTCTATTCTTCCTTCTTTCCATCTCTCAATGCACTCTTCTGGTGTTTCTTCATTTTTCATGCCTATTATAGGTAATCGATTTTTTGATCGTTTTAATAAAAGGATTTTTTCTCCTTTCACTAAAACTAAAGCTACAGTATTGACCATATTTTCTACACCTCCATTATTCACTTATATATTCCAATATATCCCCTGGTTGACAATTAAGTTCTCTACAAATAGCTTCTAAAGTAGAAAATCTAATTGCTTTTGCTTTATTATTTTTTAATATAGAAAGGTTAGCATTAGTTATACCCACTCTTTCTGCTAACTCATTTAATGAAATTTTTCTTTTTGCCATCATAACATCTAAATTTACGATTATTCCCATACTATTCTCCTTCATCATATAGTTAAATCATTTTCTTCTTTGAACGTAACTGCCTTATCAAAAACCTTTGCTAATATAAATATAAAAGCTGATGCAAATAAAAATATAAATACTTCCATATCTGTATGAATCCCCATATTATCTACATATATAAATTTAAACTCTTTAAAATTTGAATTTATAAATAAATTAATAAAATAACATAAAGCTATTACTAATGATGATGATGATATTTTCTTGAAAGCAATTGCATTTGATCTGACAAATGGATCTCCAATTATTAATGTATTTATTATTCCTTTAAGCTGAAATACTATATAAAATAAACTGCTAATACCAATAACTAATAATACTATAACTATCCCTTTATTTATGACAATATCTTGTATTCCTCTTTTATAAAATGTAATATAGAATACTCCACCAGTAAGAGCTATTCCAAAAACTATTGTAATATTAAGTATAATAGATAGTACCTTAGATAAATTCTTTTCGTCTTTTAAATTCATAATAATCTCTCCTTTTCTAATAAATATATTAACATTCAATAAATCGTTTATCAAGTTTTTTTTATCGAAAAACAATATATTCTTATTTTATGTTATTATTTAACTTTATATATTCTTAAATTGATTTTACATAATATTTTATAGGAATTATCATTAAATTATGTATATAAAAAGTACTCACTCTATAGGAAAAACTATATTAAATAAAAAAAAATAATTCATAAAGATCAATGTGTAATTTTATAGATAAGGTAGCTTAAGATGTTACAAAATTAATACTTAGAGAATTAGATAATAATTTAAATTGTTAATTTAAAACTAAAAGAGGTGTTAAAAACACCTCTTGTTATTCGAATATTTTACTTAGTCTTAATTATGTAGGTACTTTAAATTTATTTCTAGTAACTACTTAGCTTTTATATTTTATAATATTCCTTATATTTATAACTATATTTATATTTATCTTACTATCTTTTTTACTAATGCTCCAGTTCCTATTCCCATCATTAAGACTCCTAATAACATTTCTATATTACTTAGCATATAAGAAATCGGAGCTGGTTGAGCCTCATTAAGTCCTACTGCTGCAAACATACCTACACTTAAATTTAAGCTTTCGTTATAATCCCTTAAAAATTCTCTAAATGTATGACCATTTTCTAAAAATGAATATCTAACAATTTGTTCATCTACTTTTATTCCAAAAATCAAATATAAAATCGAAAATACAAATATTACAAAAAGTGAAAAATATGCTGCATATAATGGTCTTTCTCCATATCCACAAGTTACTAATCCTAAAAATGACATTATTCTTGGGATAGGTTTTAAAACCTTTCTTTGTGTTTTTCTACACAAAAAATAATACTCACCAAAATTATTAACTAAGTTATTTTCCTTAAATTTATCTGCTATATTTTCATATACTGTATATATACCTTCATATTCATCTCTATTTTTCTTTCTTAATTTTATTTTATCTATAAATGTTTTTTCATCTAACTTACTTTTATATTTATCCCTAAATTCTAAGTCTTCTATATATGAATTTACTATTTTAGCACCAGATAAATCAGTATCTATTATTATTATTTTCTTTAAATCACAATTAAATATAATTCCACTTGTCATATCATTTAATTCAAAATTAGTATTTCTTAAATTGCACTTATTAAAAATGATATGTCCTATATCACAATTTAAGAATTTTGCATATACATTACATTCATTAAATTCACAGGATAAATTATCTTCCTTATTTAGATTAGGTGTCGTATCACTTTCTTGCTTAATAAAAATACATTCATCAAAAACTGCACCCCCACCTATGAAGTCGCAATTTATAAAATAGCATCCTATAAACTTACATCCCTTAAATTTTATATTGGAAAATTTGCAATTTATAAATTTCGTACAAATTATATCTGTATAACTTATCTCCTGAAATTCATCTTCACTTTTAGGATGCCCTCCACCTAAAATACTGCCATTAAACTCTTTAAAACTATACTTTTCATTTGGAATATAATTACTAGATATATTTTTATCTTTCTTAATTTGATTAAATAATCTCTCATTATTTTTAGTTCTATTTTCGAATTGTATTTTAGCTTTATATACTTCTTCTTTAAAATTAATATAAGACATAATACATGCTCCTTACAAATGAGTATTTTATCCGCTTATATTATTATGTCTATATATTATTTTATTAATCACTTATTTATTATAGTTCCCAGGCTTCTTTTAATAATATTACTGCTTCTTCTATTTCTTTATTAGTTAAACTAGCATACCCTAAAAAAACTACACTTGTATTAATTTTCATATTAGAATATGAATTAGATAAACCTAATATCTTTATTTCTTTCTTATCTGCTTTTTCAATTAATTGCTCTTCTGTCATTCCATTATTAACCTTTAATAATAAATGTAAACCTGAGTTAGTACCTATTATTTCAGTTCCTTTAAGATATTTTTTTATTAATGATACTAAAAGCTCTCTTTTTTTCTTATATATATTTCTCATTTTGTTTAGATGTCTTTCAAAATACCCATCTTCCATAAATCTAAATAAAGATTGTTGATCTATCCTTGAAACTGTGCAAGTAAGAAAACTAAAATTCTTTCTATATATTTTAATTAATTCATTAGGTAAAACCATATAGCCTATTCTAATTGAAGGTGCAAAGCATTTAGAAAAAGTTCCTAAATATATAACCTTTTCCATAGTATCTAAACTTTGAAGTGCAGGTATTGGTTTACCTTCAAATCTAAACTCACTATCATAATCATCTTCAATTATATATCTATTACTTTTTTCATTTGCCCAAGATAAAAGTTGCATTCTTCTACTTATTGGCATTATAACTCCTGTAGGAAATTGATGAGATGGTGTTATATGAATTATATCTACATTGCTATTATTAAGATTTTCTATACTTATACCCTGACCATCTATATTTATAGGGTTAGCTTCTATTTTATGTGTATTTAATATTTTTCTTATTTTATAATAACCTGGCTCTTCCATACCATAACTCTTATCACTACCTAAAATATTTATTAATACTTGAACTAAATACTCTGTTCCTGCTCCAATAACTATATTATCTGCACTTGAATTTACTCCTCTAGAAAATCTTAAATAATTAGAAATAGCTTCCCTTAAATTTCTATCTCCTTGGGAATGTCCTATTTGTAATAAATTTTTATTTTCCTCATTTATTATATCTTTATTTATTTTTCTCCATGTTGCATAAGGAAAACTTTCTAAATCCACTCTACTTGAAAAAAACTCATATTTATACTTTTTTTTAACTACTTTTTTATTATCATCTTTATCATTAATTTGGCTAATATTTATTACTCCTTGAAGCTCTGATACATAATATCCTCTTTTAGGTTTTGATATTATATATCCTTCTGTAATAAGTTGTTCATATGCCGATTCTATTGTATTTTGGCTAATTTCTAAATGCTTAGAAAGCTTTCTCTTTGATGGTAGCTTGCTATTTGATTCTAACCTACCACTTTGAATTTCCTTTTTTATAAAATCATATAATTGTATATATAAAGGAACACTACTTTTTGTATCTAAATTAATATTAATAAATTCCATATTATCTCCTTTTATATTTATAAAACTGACCTTACTAAATTAATCTAAACTGACACTTATCAAAGAATCAGTTTATGTATATAATAGTATCAGTGGTATTACTAATAAGTCAATGATAGCGAGGATTTAGATATGAATTTATTACATCCAATTTGGGCAGAAATTAATTTAAATAATTTAATATATAACATAGATCAAATAAAGAAAAAATCTGGTAATAGTGAAATAATTGGAGTCGTAAAAGCAAATGCATATGGGCATGGTGCAGTAGAAATATCAAAAGTTTTACTTAATCACGGCATTAATAGGCTTGCAGTTGCTAATATAGTTGAAGCAATTGAGCTTAGGGAAAATGAAATTAAAGCTCCTATAATGCTCCTTGGAATTAGTGAAGATTATGCAATAGATGCACTACTTGAATATGATGTTGAACCAACAATATCAACTTATGAATTTGCTATGAATCTTAATAATAAAGCAAACGCTTTAAATAAAACTGTTAATATTCATATAGCTATGGATTCTGGAATGGGTAGAATTGGTTTTAGAAAAAATGATAAAGGTTTAGAAGATATAATAAACATTTCTAAATTAAGTAATCTCAAAATTGAAAGTATTTTTTCTCATTTTTCTACTGCTGATTCTAAAGACAAAAGTTATTCTTTGAGACAACTTGAAATCTATAATACTTTCTTGGATAAACTTCAAGAAGCTGGGGTTTATATAAATAAAAAGAATTTATCTAATAGTGCTGCTATAATTGATTTACCAGAAAGCCATTATGATTATGTAAGACCTGGAATAATTCAATATGGTTATTATCCTTCAGATGAAGTTGATAAAAATCATTTTGATATAAAGCATGTTTTAACATGGAAAACTAAAATCATTCATATAAAAGAAGTTGAAGAAAATGAATATATAGGTTATGGCCAAACTTTTAAAACTAGTAGAAAAACTGTAGTTGCAACTTTACCAGTTGGTTATGCAGATGGTTATTCTAGAGGGCTTTCTAATAAAGGAAAAGTCATTATAAACGGTCAACTAGCCCCTATTATAGGTAATGTTTGTATGGATCAATTTATGGTTGATATTACTGATATAGAAAATGTTCACCTTGGAAATGAAGTTATATTACTAGGTTCTGATGGAAATGTTAAATTTGATGCAGATGATATTGCTAAATTAACAAATACAATAAGTTATGAAGTGCTTTGTCTTATTGGTAGAAGAGCTCCAAGAATATATATAAAAGATTACAAAACTATAGGAATTAGATATTTAATGTAAAAGGGACTATTTAAACTCAGTCCCTTTCCTCTTTATATACATTTATTTTAATACCATTACTAGTAACATGAATTTCTCCATCTCCTGTAATTAGCACATTACTTTTTATATTCTTTAATGATTCTTTAAGCTTTTTACTCGGCTTATGCTCAACATTATCAGTTGTTATTATAGAACTATTAGGCTTAACTTTAGCTAAAAAATCAGCCATAAAATCATTATTTCTACCATGATGAGGAATTTTTAATAAATCATAATTCTTAATTTCTGAATCATTTAATAGATCTTCTGTAGAGCTTTCTTCTATGTCACCTGCAAATAAAAATTTATTTTTTCCATACTTTACACTTAGAACTATGGAGTTATCATTTTCATTGAAATAATTCTTCTTTGGAGCTATAACTTTTACTTTTAAATCCCCATCAAATATTTTTTCTTCTAATTCAACCTTTTTTATTTCTATACTTTTTTTATTTGCCACATTTACCATTTCTCTATACTGCTTTTTTTCTTCATTTATATAAGATGTATAAATTTTCTCTGTTTCTATTTTTTCTAATATTTTATCTGCTCCACCAACATGATCTTTATCAATATGTGTTATTATCATATAATCTAATTTTTTAACGCCTAAATCCTTTAATCTTTTTACTATATATTCTCCATTTTCATCTCTTGCTGTATCAATTAAAATATTAACTTCATTGCTTTTAATTAAAATACTATCTGCCTTACCAACATTAAAGAAATAAATATCTATTTCTTCAAGTTCTTTCATTTTTACGTCACATGGTGCAGAAGTAAAAAATGGAATAATAAATAAAAATATAAATTTTAAGTTTTTCATCTTGCCCCCACTTACATTTTTATAACTATATTTTAATATTTATTTCATTATTTCCTTGATTTTTATACTCATATACAAATTTATACAAAAAAATACTTGAATACCTAATTTAGTTTATCCAAGTATTTTTTATAATGTGTATAAAAACCCATTATTCAATATTATTTTTATCAAGTATATTTATTTATGCTTATATAATGTTATCTAAATTATTTATAAGTGAATCTAAATACAATAATAAATCATTATCTATGCTTCCAGATAATTTTAAAATATTATTTATATCCTTTTCAAAATTTCTAGGTATCTTATCACATGTATTTTTAATTATATTTATTAACCGTTTTTCTCCTGGATGTGGAATTTCATTAATTGCAAATATTATATCAAAATAGCTTGCTAAAAATCCTGATAATCTATGATTAATGCTATTTAAATCACATCTTTTTATCGCCTTACTTATTTGGTTATAATAAGAAGATATATTGTTTTTTAATAAAGGATAATTCTTTTCTATAATATTTTCTTTAAGCTTACTAGGATATCTACACTTTGTACTTTCTTTTAATTTACTTAATCTTCCCTCTCTATCAAAAATTATATTTGAATTTTTGATATTATGCCAAAAGCATGTGCTATAGCCTATAGATGCATTATGTTTAACTAATATATTATTTATTACATCCTCTATCCAAGACATTTCAAAGTAAGCTATATCTATTGGAATATTATTATACCTTAATATAAATTCATCTCCTTGCCCCCAATAATCATTTCCAACTTCTTTATAGCTTGCATACTTACTAACTATTTTTTCTCTTATTTCAATTGGAATATCAGAATAAGTAAATATATCAATATCTATATCTGATAAATTATCATTTCTTTTTGCTGTGGAAGAACCTGCAAAACTTATTGCTGCTACCTCTTTTATATCTTTGAAGTCACTTATTATTTCCTCTAAAATTAAATTCAATTTCTTATCCATTATCTCTCCCCCTTCTATTCCTTATTAAATTTTACTACGTATATATTTATAAATAAATTAGAAAAAGAAACAAAAAAAATTCAATATTTCTATATTAATTTAATAAACGCTAAGTTCATATATAAAAGTAACATTTCAGATTGTTTATATAATTACTAAAAAAACCAAGAATATTAAAGATAAAAATAATAAGCGTCTCCCAACACTAAATTTGGAAGATGCTTACTTTAAGTTATATAAATTGCTCTTTAAAAATAATAGCTTTTATATAATTACTAATGAAATCATATTAATTTTCTGTCTAATCTTTGTTAAGTAATTTAAAATAGTCTTTGCTTCTCATAGAACTACATTAATTTTACATTATAAGATTTTAACCAATTATTCACTTGTATTAAATATGCTATCATTTGTGGTCCTGTCATTAATTGTCCATACCAAGGTGTCTTATATGATGATCCTTGTGTATCAACTATTTCTTTTACCTTTGTTTTATCTATTATATCTAAAATAGGTGAAGATTTATCATTCAATATTTTAGTCATTTTATTACAAACCATCTCTGTATATATTGGATTATGAGTCTTAGGATATGGACTCTTCTTTCTATATATTATAGATTCAGGTAATATTCCTTCTAATGATTTTCTTAACAAACCTTTTTCCCTACCCTCTAATAATTTTATATTTGATGGTATATTAAATGCATATTCTACTAATCTATAATCCGCAAAAGGAACTCTAACTTCTAAACTATTTGCCATACTCATTCTATCTTTTCTATTTAATAAATTAACCATAAACCATCTTAAATTTAAGTAAAATAGTTCCCTCATTCTATGCTCTAACTTACTTTCTCCACTCAAATGAGGAACTTCTTTTAAAGTGTCATTATAAGCAGTTTGTGCAACTTCTTCAATCTTTAAATTCTTTAAATCTGGACTTAATATTGCTTTTCTTTCGCCTATAAATCTAGACCAAGGGAAGGTATTTGCATTTATCATCTCTTCATTTGTAAACCATGGATATCCTCCAAATAATTCATCAGCACATTCTCCAGATAAGGCTATAACAAAATCTTTTTTAACTTCTTTACAAAATAAATATAAAGACGAATCCACATCTGCCATTCCTGGTAAGTCTCTTCCAAACACTGCATCATCTAATGCATTTACTAAATCTCTATGATTTAATACAACAGTTCTATGGTCACTACCAATATACTCAGCCATTATCTCTGCAAAATGTTGGTCAGATGTTGGTTGGAATAATGATGATTTAAAGTACTTCTCATTATCTTCATAATCTATTGAATAAGTTGTAAGTGTTTTATTTCTCTTCTTATATTCCTTTGCAGCTATTGCTGATATAGCTGAGGAATCTAAACCACCTGATAAGAAAGTACAAAGTGGAACATCCCCAACTAATTGTCTATCAATTGCATCAATAAGTAAACTTCTGACATGTTCTACTGCTTCTTCTTCATTTTCATTAAATTCTTCAGCTTTTAATTCCCAATATATATCTTTCTTAATTCCATCTTCATTTACAATTATATATTGTGCTGGTTTAACTTCTTCAATATTTTTATATACTGTTGTTCCTGGTATTACCGCTGGTCCAAGTGCAAATAGTTCTGTTAAACCATCTTTATCTACTACTGGTTCCACATATGGATGCTTAAATAAAGCTTTTATTTCTGAACCAAATATAAATGTGCCATTTTTCATTGTATAAAATAATGGCTTAACCCCCATAACATCTCTTGCAAGTACAACTCTCTTTTCATTTTCATCATAAATTGCAAATGCAAATATTCCATTAAATTTTTTAACGCAATCCAATCCCCATCTAATGTATGAAGTAAGTAATACCTCAGTGTCTGAATACCCTTCAAAAATATATCCATCATTTATTAATTCTTTTCTTAAATCTTCGGTATTATATAGTTCTCCATTATACACAAGTACATATTCTTTTCCATTAACAACCTTTTTCATAGGCTGCTTTCCACCCTCTGGATCAACTACAATAAGTCTTCTATGTCCAAACATTATATTATTGGATATATAAGTACCTTCAGCATTTGGTCCTCTGTGAATTAGTGTATCTGTCATAGCCTTTAAGGTTCCAATATTCTCTTTAATGTTTTCCTTAAAATTCACAAATCCTGTTATTCCACACATAATCATCCTTCTTTCTGTATTTGTCTATTATATATAGTTATATGATTATGTTTTACAATAGTTCGTTAAAAATACAGAGGAAAAATGAAATAATTAAAGAACATGAGGAATGAAAGAGTTAGGGAAATAATTCAGCAAAGCTGAATTATAAGAAACAAAAAATTCTTAGGATAAAATCCTAAGAACCTTCTTATTTTATAATCTAGCTACCACTAGATTATTTTAACATTTTTTTCATTTTTTCATTCTTTAATTCTTCTCTAGTATGAACTTTTCTATTACTTTTGCAACTCCATCATTTTCGTTTGTGTCTGTAATATAATCTGCAATTTTTTTTAGTTCATCAAAGGCATTGCCCATAGCTACCCCAAGTCCTGCATATTCTATCATATGAATATCGTTTCCTGCATCGCCTAATGTTATTATTTCTTCTCTCTTTATTCCTAGATGTTTTGCTAATAATTCTACACCTAGGCCTTTATTAGCATCTTTGTTTAAGAATTCTAGGAAGTATGGTGTACTTCTTACAACAGTATATTTTTCATATACTTCTTTTGATAATTTTTCTATAGCTGGTCCTAGTATCTCAGGTTCATCTATCATCATGATTTTTATCATAACTTCATCATCTGCTATAGAATCTATATTCATTTCATGAATTTCTATATTATTAATTTGAGCTTCTACTTCTGTATATTTGCTACTCTTAGGAGTAATTAATCCTTTCTTTTCCCAGAAAGCATGAATATTTACACCTAATTCATCACTTAAATTTTTTAAGTAATGTAAATCAGCACCATTTAATGCTACTTTATTTATTGCTTCTTTATTTTTTGTTTTTTGAACTAGAGCTCCATTATAGCTAAGCACATAATCTTTTTCTGTTAACATATCTAATTCTTCTAAATATCTTGAAACACCTTCTATCGGTCTTCCAGTTGCTAAAACTACTGTAACTCCCATGTCTCTTGCTGCTTGGATAGCCTTCTTAGTTCTTTCAGATATACTTTTATCTTCTCTAAGTAAAGTTCCATCCATATCCATAGCTACTAACTTATACATTTGTAATCCTCCGTTTATAATTAAAGTTAATTAAATTATATCATAACAATAACTATAAATGAATTTATTATATTCATCTTAAATTACTCTCTATTATATTTTATTTATCAAATTCAACATAAGCTCTTAAAATAGAATTAAAACCATCTCTTTTTAAGATTTCAAAAATTGTACCTATTACTTCATAACTAGAAGTAACTAAAGAATCTTTTCTAATCTTTAATAATACTTTTTCAACATCATTTACTAGTATATTTAAATCTGATTCGTTTACCATTGCTCCAGAATCTCTTGCAGCATTTTCTATACTAGTTTTAACTTTTTTAATATTAAATTTTTCAAGTCTTCCATCTTTTTTTATTATATTCATAAAGAACCTTCTTTCTATAATAAATTAATTTTAACTTAATTAAAACTTAAATTTAATTTGTCACTGCTACTTCTTTAAAACAAGTTTATATATTATTAATATTTAATATAAGTTTATAAAAATCATTTAAATTCAAAGGTTTACTTATATAATATCCTTGAATTTTATCATACTCTATATTTTTAAGTAATTCAAACTGATTTTTCATTTCAACTCCTTCACAAACAACATCTAAACCTAAAGTATGTGCTAAGTTAATTAGAGTTTTAATAATAGCAAATGTTTTTTTGTCATTTTCTACACTTATCAGTAAACTTCTATCTATCTTTAGAGTATCTAATGGTAAAGTTTTTATATAATTAAAAGAAGAATATCCTACTCCAAAGTCATCTAAAGCTATATTAAAGCCAAGTTTTCTTAATTTATTTAATATCTTTACAGTAGACTCAATTTTATCTATTATTTCATCTTCAGTAATTTCTATCTTTATGAAATTAGGATTTACATTACTTTCATTTACTATACTCATAACTCTTTCTAAAAAGTTAATTTGCTTTAAAGCAGTATATGATATATTTACCGAAACTTTAAAATCTTCTTCAGTTAAGCTTCTCATTTTTTCACAAAATTCACATGATTCTTTTAATACAAATTCATCTATCCTAATTATATCCCCATTTTTTAGCTAATGGTATAAATTTTGTTGGTGAAATTATTCCAGTAGGACTAATCCATCTACTTTCGAGATTTAAATCTTCTAACATTTCTTCTGAAAATATCTTATATTTATTTCCACCTTCTTGTTTTCCTTTATACATAGATATGTCAGCATACTTTAATAAAGTAAATACATCTTCAGCATGATCTGGATAGGAGCTTATTCCTATACTTGCTTTTAAACTAAAATTATATTTATTAAATTGAATATTTTTATTTAAAAGTTTTAATGTCTCCTCTGCTATGTCATTTATATTATCTAAATAACTTTCTCCTCTTTTAACCACTATAAATTCATCTCCGCCTAGTCTACCAACAGTTATATCATCAGAATATAAATCAATTTGTCAAAGTATCATAATTAGCTAAATAAGTCATATCCTCAGCATATTTTTTTATCTCGGTAACATCGTTTACTATTATTGAAAAATATCCCTTATTAAGTGAGTACACCGATACAACTCCCCACTTATCATCTACTATGTTTATCTCTTGTGCAATACACTCTGATTTTGAATCCTTTATTCTTGTTAGAATTTCTAATATTTTATCTTTGTCTCTAGAAAAATTTTGATATATATCAGATAATTTATTATTTATGATATCTTCCTGTGAAAGACCTAATAGCTCTGTCCCAGCAAAATTAACATCTATAATAACTCCATCTATATACTCTCCTTCATTATTCATTATTGCTTTTAAATGGAAAAATGAATTAGACATTGCATTTAATATATTTGTATAATTTTTTTCCTCTTCCTGCAAATGAATTTCTGTATTTATAAGCTTATCTAATACTATATTGATTTCATCATCCAACTTACTTATTTCATCATCTTTAAAATTATTATTTTTTTTATCTGTTGTTCTTATCAATTTTCCCATGGATTTTTCTATTAATTCTAATCTTTTTATTATGTTTTTATTAAAAAACAGATAAAGTCCTATATTTATTAATGTTAATAGGAATAATATTAAAAATAGTGTTAATCTATAATTTATAATTATTTCTGCTGAATTTCCCTTTAGTTTATAAACTATAAATATGAATATTGCACTAATAATAATTGATAGTAATAATGTGGAATAGAATAACAGTGTTGCTATTTTTCTCGAAAGCTTCAATTTGTTCACATCCCAATTCATTATTTTTTCTTACTATAATTATACAATTTTTCGTGTATACCATTCAAGTTTTTTAAATTTATATTTAAAGATATTAGATACAACTTATTTAATTAAAACTATATTAGATTTTTAATAAATTACAAATACCATTGATTATAATATAAAATAAAGGAATGACTCGTAAAGGCTTTTTAAACTTTTACAAATCATTCCCTTATATACATAAATATTAAGAATTATATCTTTTAATTTTTAGCTTTGCTTAACTTAGCAACTTTTCCCTTTAATTTTATTTCCTTATATCTTTTTAATATTAAATTACCTTTACCATTTAAAATATCAACAAAAGAATGCCCATCTTGAACATCTATTATTCCAATATCTTCTCCTGTTAATTCTTCTAGATTACTAAAGGCACCTACTATATCAATATTTCTTATTTTCTTCTTTTTTCCTGCTGTTATATGTATCTTAGTAACTTCATTGTGAATATTCTTCTTAACATTTGTTTTATTATTATAATCATTTTTTTGACTTTCAAAAAATCTTTTTCTTCCTTCTATTATTTCTTCATATTCTGGAAGATTAGCTTCTTCTATGCTGTAATTTATATATTCTTCGATTTCATTTAAAAATCTTCTTTCTCCTTTAGATACTAAAGATATTGCAAGTCCTTTTTTATCACCTCTTCCACTTCTTCCTATTCTATGTACATAACTTTCTTTTTCCATTGGAACTTCATAATTGAATACATTAGTTATATGGTTTATATGTATTCCCCTTGCTGCAACATCAGTAGCTACAAGTACTTTAAATTCTTTATTTTTGAAATTCTCCATAGTTGCTAATCTATCTTTTTGATCCATATCTCCATGTAATTCCTTAACACTAATTTTTTCTTTCTTCAATAAAGAACTTAAATTTCTAACTGAATCCTTAGTATTACAGAAAATTATTGCTGATTCATCTGTAAATGCATAAAGTGATTTTAATAAATACTTAAACTTTTCTTCTCTATCTACATTTAAATATTTTTCAGAAATTTTATCTCTGTTAAATACCTTTGATTTTATATTAAGTACAGCTGGATTATTCATATAATTTGAATATAATCCCTCTATCTCCTTTGGAATTGTAGCTGAAAATAATGCTGTATTTTTTGATTGTGGTAGCTTATCTAATACATCTCTAATTTGATCTATAAATCCCATATTTAGCATTTTATCAGCTTCATCTATTATTACAAAATCTATATCATTTGTATTTAAATTTCCTCTTTCAATATGATCTATAACCCTTCCAGGAGTTCCACATACTATATGTACTCTTTGCTTCAGCTCTCTTATTTGTTCATTAAAAGGCTGTTTTCCAAAAATGGCCGCACACCTAACTTTTTTCAATCTCCCTATATTTGATATATCTTCTTTTACTTGAATTGCAAGTTCTCTTGTTGGGACTAATATTAAAGCTTTCACCTTATTTTCTTCCACATTTACTAATTCACATAAAGGAATACCAAAGCTTGCTGTTTTTCCACTTCCTGTTTGAGATTTTACTACTAAATCCTTTTTATCTAATATATATGGAATAACTTCTTGTTGAACTTCAGATGGCTTTTCAAATCCTAAATTCTTTAATGCCTTAAGAATTTCTTCACTTAAATTCATATTCTCAAATTTATCTATCTTCATTAAAATACCTCACTTTTTTTAATACTGTTATTTAAATATATTTCCTAATAAACCTATTTACTGTTATTAAATAGTATTATTTATTTTACCCCATAGCACTAATTTTAACAATGCTAGTTATTTATAATAAGATGTTTTGAAAACAACCTAAAAAAAGTAAGTACATATAGTTTTTATTATTTCATTACTTTTCTCCTAATAAACGTAAATTTATATAATTACTTTAAACTAAAGAAATAAAAAATAGAAACTATTCTTAAAATAACTTTAAATATAGTTTCTATCTTTCCTGTTAAATATTTATATTTAAACTCTTTAAATCACTTCTCAGTTTTTCTGGAGTTTCAAATAATAAAGTGTTAATACTAAGTTTCTCTGCTCCCTCTATGTTTAATTTTGTATCATCAATAAATATAGATTCTTCTGCTATTAAATTATATCTTTTTAATATTAGCTTATATATTTCTTCTTCAGGCTTAATCAACTTTTCTTCGTAAGATACTACCCCACCATCAAATATCTCGAAAAAATTATTTTTCCTTTTCACATCTTTAAAAGCTAGATCATGAAAATTAGATAAATAAAATATCTTATATCCATTATTCTTTAAATCTTTTAGAATTTCTATAGTTTCTTCAATAGGTTTTAATATATCATACCAATCTTCAAAAACTAATTTAATATCATCTCCATACTTACTATTCCTATCAATTATTTTATCAATTGCTTCATTTTCTGTTATAGTACCTCTATCTAACATAACCCATTCTTCACTTTGAAAAATTTCTCTATATAAATCCTCTATTTTTTCCTCTGTTATCTTTCCTTTTAAATATTCTTTTGGATTAAAACTTAATAATACATTTCCAATATCAAAAATTATATTCGTATACATATATCCTCCCATTATCTTTACTTTATAAAAAACAGTAGATAGATACTCTACCTACTGTCCAATTATTTTAGATAACATTATTATATCATTTTACACAATTACATTCTACAACTTTTAAAGGTCTCATCATTTCATAGTCTTCATGCTCTAAGAAATGACAATGCCATACATAATTACCTGCATAACCTTTGAATTGCATTATAATTCTAGTTACTTTTCCTGCCTCAGAATCTACTGTATCTTTGAATCCTCTTTCATAATCATGAGGCTCTTCTTTTGGTCCAGTATAAATTACTTCACCTGTATTATTATAAGCTTCAACATCAAAAGGTCTTCTCCAAAGAATCTTAAATTGAACTAAATGGATATGAATTGGATGAGGTAGAGGCATTGGATTTATTAAATTCCATATTTCAATACTATCTAGTTCAGGTTTCTCAGTAATAGGATCACTCCAAGTCATATTATCAATCATAAGCATAGGCCTTCCATAACGATCAGTCATAGCTCCAAAGGATACTTTTCTTCTTTTTCTTACTAAAGCTCTATTTAGTGGATGTACCACTCTAAGAGTACTTGGAACAACACTTGTATCTTCACCTTGTAATGGCTCTACAACATTAAATCTCATAATCATATTAGTACCTGATATATCTGCAGCAGCATCATCATTAATTAGTATTATTCTTTCACCAACATATTGTGAAAAATCTATTACAATATCAATTCTTTCAGCTGGCATCAACTTAAATGATGTTAGGTTAACAGGTTCTTCTAATAATCCTCCATCAGTACCTATTTGAATAAATTCTGCTCCATTTGATAATCTCATGACATATTCACGTCTATTAGAAGCATTTACTATTCTAAATCTATACTTACGAGGCTCAACATCTAAATATGGCCACACTTTACCATTTACTACTATTGTATCTCCAAAGAATCCAGGTACTATTGACGGAGATACACTAACTGGAAATGGTGGAGCTGCTGGATAAAATAATTCTCCTTCTTCAGTAAATGATTTATCTTGTACTAAAAGAGGAACTTCATATTTCCCCTTAGGCAAATTTAATCTTTCTTCTAATAAATCTCTAAGGATATAAAAACCTGCAAGACCTGCATATACATTTAATCTTGTTTGTCCCATGGCATGATCATGATACCATAGCGTAGTCCCTGATTGATAATTTGTATATTCATAAACTTTTCTAGTAAACTCAGGTCCTGTAATTTTAAATCCATTAGTGAACCAAGCTTCTGGATGTCCATCACTACTACTTTCTACCTTTGATCCATGCAAATGAACTACTGTTTTAACTTCTGGGTCATCTACTGTTCCATGCAAAGTTGTATCATAAGGTAAAAAATGATTATCAGGCAATTGGTTATCCCATAATACATTAGTAGTTATATTCTTAAATGCCTCTATTGTTGGACCAGGATATAATCCATTATATCCCCATATCTTGGTTGGTGGGAAATATGATGAAAAATAATGTTCTGCTTCTTTCATGGTAATATGATAATATTTTTCATTATCTTTATATTCATTATTAACATCATTTATAGGTTGTGCTGTTCCAGGAATCAGCAATTTATCTATGAATTTTGGAATTGTAAAAGGATCAGAAGGATTAACTATAAAACATATATTATCATTACAACACTTTACTTCTACTTTATCTTCTGCATTTTCTTCTAGCTCATTTTTCGAAGTTTTTTCATTTGGTTCACTTGAAACCATATATATATCACTCCTTAAGCTAATTTATAATATAATATATTCACTCTTATGTAAAATGTTCTTTTTATAGTAACCTTTTATTTCTTTACATAAACCAACTTCCAAAAGCATATCCTGCATATATGAATACTGCATTCCATATTGCTATACCAATAGTTGAATAAATAGAAAAATTTATTATATTCATTCTAAACATTCCAGCAACAAAAGGTATTAACGTTCTTCCTACTGGAATTAGTCTCGTTATTAAAACTCCCTTGTCCCCATAATTTTCTATGTAAAAGCATACCTTATCAATAGATTTCCGAGACTTTGGAAACTTATTGTATACCTTAGTTAATATTGGTTTTCCAAACCAATAAGATATGCCAAATAAAACATAGCTTGCTAACGCACCTGCCAAAACAGATATTGCTAACGCTACAAAAAAGTTAATTCCTGACTTTGCTACAGCTATTCCTATAGCTGGCATTATTATAGCAGCTCCTAATCCCGGAAAATTTAAGTATTCTAAAAATATAATTATAAATAAAAATATTAAGCCATATCTTGCAAAATATTCTATTACTATTTGAATATTATCCATTTCATCTACACTCCAAGCTATATATGTTGATGACTTTTATTTTACCCTATCTTTCTTAAAATTAAATATTGTTTTCCTTAATTTTTACTTAATTATACTTTTATATTATTTAGTTCATTAAATATGCTACAATTAACTTTATTGTATTTTCTAATCCTTCATAGTGTGTTCTTTCCATTCCATGTGATGCATGAACCCCTGGCCCTATAAGTGCTCCCCTTATATCATTTCCGCCTCTTAAGGCAGCTCCTACATCTGATCCATACATAGGATAAATGTCTACTGCATATTTTATATCATTTGCTTTAGCCAATTCTATAAGAGATGTAACCATATTATAATCATAAGGTCCACCGGAGTCTTTCGCACAATGATCAGTGTATGTCATTCCAAAAATTAATAACTCTTATAAAATATGCAAAACTATTCTATTAAAATTAATATTATCTTGATAATATTAGAAGATACTTAAAAAGATCATCAAGCCTTTTAACCTCTTCCAAATATATTTTTTCTTGTTCGCTGAAATTATTAACTCCTAGAGTTTTTAAAATATTACTCTTTATTGATTCTTGCTTATCCGTTGATAGTAAATGATCTGAATAATTTCTGTAATCATGTAAAATATATAATGGAGATATAACTGTTTCAATATCAATTTTCATTTCTCCATTTGAATTATTAATAAATTTTATCAATATTTCTTTTATTAACCTAATAGACTTCCACTCTTTATATTTTTTATCCCTATAACATTCTTCATACAAGGTTTCATATAATTCACGTAATTTCTTTATACTAATACCTTCTACTAATATCTTATCAAAGGCATTAATTACAACTGATACACTTTGCTCATTAAATACAATAGGTCGCTTTACAAGTTTCGAATACTGCTCACATTCTTCGTTTAAATGTGTTAAATCTATATTATAAGTATTCTTAATATTATTTATAAAAACTTTTTTATTTATGATAATTTGTTTTTCTTTAATAGGGTCGCTAAATATACAGTTCATTTGGGCTTGATAAAATTCTGAATCTATTAATAAATGATCTGAATCAACATTAAAATTTCTAACTAACCCTCTACTAAACTCATCCATTGCATGCAAATCTCCAAGCCAAAAAATCAAGTTGCCATTTGTATTAAACCCAAATGGTACAGCCCATTCATATGGATAAATACCTTCCGCATCTTTTTTGCATATATTTCCATAGGTTTCAGAAAATATATCAACTTCATAATTTGTATCAGATATGAAATATAATAAAGCCTTTCTATCAAAATATACTGGGGTTAAAAACCCTTCTTCTGAATGTTCTTCATCATATTTTAATCCTGGAATACTTTCATAATCCCTATGGTCATAAATAAAATTGTTATTAGTTGCATAATTATATTTCTTTCTATAACCATTTGCTTTACTTCTTACACCATATTGTCCTCTTTTACACAACTCATTATATAAGCCTCCTATTATATCTTTTGCATACTCTGTATAATTAATATAACCACACTCTTTGCATTTTAACATTGGTATCTCTTCGATATCTATAAATTTGTCTAATATCTCTATTCTTAAATTTTCCATTGATATCTCAAAACAATTCCTACATTTATTACACTTATCAAAGCAATACTCTTCAAATATTCTTTCATAATCATTTATATTTGTATATTTAAATATCATAATTCCTCCCATATTACAAAAAACTAAATACCCTAAATTTTATTATTCATTATGTTAAATATACTAATAATAACTTAATTGTATTCTCTATCGCTTTATAATGTGTTCTTTCCATTCCATGTGATGCATGTACTCCTGGTCCTATAAGCGCTCCCCTTACATCATTTCCTGCCCTTAATGCAGCACTTACATCTGATCCATACATAGGATATATATCTACTGCATAATCTATATCATTATTTTTTGCTAAGTTTATTAATTCTGTAGTTATTCCAAAATCATAAGGTCCACTTGAATCTTTTTGGCATATACTTACCATATACTCTGTACAAGATAAATCATCACCTATGCATCCCATATCCACTGCTATTAATTCACTAATATCACTTGGTATGTATGATGAACCATGACCAACTTCTTCATATATAGATATTAATATTTTAGTAGTGTATTTAGGTTTTATATTTTCTCTTTTCATTAAATCTAATAATCCTATTAATGCTGCTACACTACCTTTATCATCTATAAATCTAGACTTTATAAATCCACTTTCAGTAATTGTAGTTTTCGGATCAATAAATATGAAATCTCCGTTAGCAATTCCTAAATTTAAAACATCCTGTTTATTTTTTACTACTTCATCAATTCTAATTTCCATGTTTTTTTCATCTCTAGGCTTTGATTTACTATCTTCAAAAACATGTGCTGCAGGACTTGTACTTAAAAAAGTTCCTGTATAAATCTTTCCATCTCTTGTTCTTATTTTGCAGTATTCACTATCTAATGTTGGTACTATAGGTCCACCTAATATAGTAAACTTTAAAGTTCCTTGAGGTGTAATTGACCTTACCATTGCACCTAATGTATCTACATGAGCGCAAAGTCCAACTGTTTTCTCATTACTATTTCCTTCAATAGTAATTATTCCACAACCTTTATTAGTCCTTTCAAACTTATATCCGTAACCATTTATCATTTCCTCTATTTTATTAATTATTTCAAAGCAAAATCCTGTAGGACTATCAAATTCCAATATTTCTTTTGCTATTTTTAATACAAATTCCTTATCTACATTCAAATTATTATTCATTTTTACCTCCTAAAATTAACAATATTATTTTTAAATTAAATTAGATATTTCTTCATAAATTGCATTCATACTATTAATTATTTCATTTACATCATCTTCAACTTTATTATATAATTCTTGTACATTAATATTGAAATATTGCTCCTGAGTAGGCATATAATATCCATCTTCATGTTGTTCATAATCACCAAATGATATATCTATTCCCCCTCGTTCTACTATTTCATTATTTTTTGAATAATCTATAAATATTTCATCTGATTCTCCCATTCCGACACAAAACCAACCTTTTATATCAACACTAAATACATCACCATTTAATGTGCAATACGAAAATATCTTCTCGTTATCTGCAAATTCCGTACTCCATAATATAGATTTAATACATTCATTAATTTTATTATTTTTAACCTCTATCATGTTGGATAGATAACATGATATCTCTTCTATTATCTCAAGTTTATCAGTAGTATTAATCAATTCTGACACAATAATTTTATTTTGGTCATTAATAGCATTATTAACCACTAATAAGCGTTCTTTGAATTCTAATAAATCATCTTCCTCATCATAATAAAAATTAATCTCCTCTAAGGAATCCCTTAACTCCTTATAACTCTCTTCTAACTCTTTTGCCTTATCTTCAACAATACAATATAAATGACTTAACTCACCATCATCAAATATTCTATCAATAACATCTTCATCATTATCATAACTACTGAAATCTACTTCTGATAATATTAACTCTGAATATTCCTCTTCTATATGTTGTTTTACTAGTTTTTCTTCTTGTGATTTTATTCTAATATTAATACTTTCTCTACTTCTCTCAATAACTGTATTAAGTTCACCAATATTGTTTACCATATCGTTGAAAAATTCTATTGATATTACTTTATTGTGAGCAATTATATTTCTCATACTAGAAAATTCTGTCCATATTGTTTCTATATTTTCATCTAAAACGTCTTTAAAATATTGCTCCCATAAAGTTTTTTCATTTATTATTTCCTTATTTACTATTTTATCTGCTTCATTTCTCAGAATATTTTTAATTGCATTTACTTGAGAATCAACTTTACTTAACTCCTCATTCTCATAACTTACCTTCAACATATTAATTAAATCTCTTGTTTGTAAATTAAATAGTTCTGATTTAATATAATTAAGAGTTTTATATTTTGTATTATACCATTCTCCATATTCTTGGCTTTTACTATTAAATTCACTACTTATTTTACTAGCAAACCAATCCTCACCAAATTGTTTCAGCATATATTCATTAATTAAGCCTCTAAATTTATTTTCCAATTCATATACCTTTAAGTATAACTTTTGTGACATATATCCATTTTGATCATCATATATCCAATTAATAGAATTTACATATTTTGATACTGCTTTACTAACTGCTACCTTTATTTCATACATAAAATTCTGTTGCTCTTCTGATATATTCTCTTTATCGCCCTCTACATAATTTTGATATACTATATTTACAAAAATATTAACTTTATCTTCTTTGTAAGTTAATTTTTTTAAATCTATCTTTATGTTTAAATTATTTATATTAATATTAGATTCAGCAAATAAAACTTCATCTTCATCATCTATGTCTCTATTTAACTCTTCACTTAAAGTTCTGTAGTTATACTCAATTTCAATTTCATTATTAATATTAGTAATTCTATTCGTTATGTTTTCACATATTAAAAAAACTATATCATCTACTTCTCTCTTAATTCCTGTACCTATAAAATTTATTTTCATAAAAACTCCCCATCATATGCTTAATTTAAAATTTAACAGTAATATTTTTTATTTAACTATTCTTTAGAACATAATTTATTAAGATACTCCTAATGCCTTAAACACACCATCTTCAGCACCACTATAGAACATTATTTGGAACTTAGCAAATAGTTCTGGTGGTACTAATGGTATATCTGCTGCATTGACCATTGGCAGTAATATCTTCTTTGCACCTGCATCAAAGCATACTTGTAATGTATTTGCCAAATCTTCCACTTTATTAATTGTTCCACCTATACTTACAGAACCTAATACAGCCAATTGACTTTGTACCGGTTTATTTAATGCACCTGAACACATTGCTATTATTGCTGCTAGTGATAGGCTAGATGTCATTCCTACTCCATTAACATCCTGTATATGCATTAAGTAGTCCTTGTTAGTTGTTGATATTGAAGCACTAATATTTCTGCTATTAGCCTTAAAATATCTAAATGCCGTCTCTATACTTTCCTTAGCCTCTCTATCGTATCCAAGTCCAGTCTTTTCAAACTTACCTGTTCCACCAACAACTTCTACTTCTAATTTATATACACCTATCATTCCAGAATCACCTAAACCAATAGTATAGACATGACCTGCCTTTGAAGCCCCTTCTGGTATTAATGATCCACTACCTTGTTCTGGTACTGATATAAACTCTTCTTCCATTGTCTCATTGTCTATATAAGAAAAATGTACATCGTAGAATTCCATTCCCCCTATTTTCTTTAATTGTTCTTTAACTCTTCTACGCCCTACCAAAGCATATCTTAATATCTCTTCAATATCTTCCTTTGTATATTCTCCATGAGGGTATAACAATTTCACCAAGCCTGATACGGTCTTTCTTACTGCTATAACATCTCTTTGATTTAAGTTATTTCCTAATTTAAAAAACTTATCTATAACATCCCCAAAGGTAGTTTTTCTCATATCTCTTAAATATTCTGCAAGATAATCTGTTATAAATCCAAAACTATCTGTAATAAATTCTGGTCTCATTTTAGGGACTTCCCAACCTGGTAAATAGTAATGCATTCTATCAAAGAAAGCACTATCATAAGCCATAGCCTCTGGGAATGGTTCAAATAAATGTGAAGTCTTTAAAAGTACATCTACACTTTGATTTATATTTCCTACAAAAACCATTGAGGCAGATGCTGCCTTTTCTTCTTTACCTCTTGCAAAAGACCCTGAAGCCATATAATCTTTCATTATTTGAATACCATCTTTATCTTTAAATGTTATACCTGAAACTTCATCAAAGGCTACTGTATCCCACATTCCAACTAATCCTATTTTTCTCTGGGACATATTATAAAATAAGTTTGCTACTGTTGTTTGCCCACCTGAAACTAATATTGAATTTGGGGATATTTCTTTATATAAATGTGATTTACCAGTTCCTCTTGGTCCTAATTCACACATATTATAGTTATTTTCACATAGAGGCACCATTCTTAAAAGCATATGCCATTTAACCTTATTTTCAAGTTGTGTTGGCTCCATTCCTATACTTCTAATAAGTATATCTATCCACTCTTCTTTACTAAACTGCTTTCTGCCTTCTACTAATTCATCCATATCCATATTAGGCATTTGAATAGGTGTAACAGAATCTATAATAAACGGATTTTGATCTATTACTCCATCTTCATAAAAGTATTGCAGTTTTACAATACACCATATTCCTCCACCTAAAAGTTTTTCATAATCTTTAACATAGTTAGCACTTATCTCAACATTTTTTAAGCCTAAGTTTGAAAACTCTGCTACATATATATCCTTTTTTTCATTAAGTTTAACTGTTAATTTATCTATAACAGTATACCTACTCATTTCTCTAATTTTAGACTTAATCTTTTCTGCTTCATCTGGTCTAACAAAGTTATCTGCTAATATGTTTTTAACTCTTTCTACTCCTGCATTAATACTATCTTCATCATCAGTAGCACAATACATTCCCAAAAGATATTCAAGTACATATATAGGTACATTAGCACCTTGCTTTAACTTTTGTGTTAAATCTTTTCTAACAACCTTACCAGCAAAATGCTGATTAAGTTTTACACTTAATTCATCCATGCTCTCCACCATCCATAGTTTTATAAAAAAATATTAAGAAACTCTATTTTCTTATCTTTTCTAAATTTTCTTTAACTTCATTAATTGTCATACCTTCCCCATTAATTCTTTCTTCTTCTGCTATAAATATTCGTTCCTTTAATTTTAGAATTTCTTCATCTTCTAATTGATTTATTATTTCACTATTATTTTCTCCTAATATAGCATCATTTACCTCAATTCTTGATATATCCTCTATATTGTACATTTTATCTATTTCACTAAATGAATTAATTATTCTTTTTATATTTGTTCCTGATTTAAAGTAAATATTAACCCACATTTTTATTCCTCCATTCTACATAAATCAAAATACTATTACTATAAAAATTAATAAAAAGTATTCTTCACAATTAGAATTTATAGTTTTAAATCTTATTATATATTGGTAAGTAGTAGCATTTATATGCTACTACTTACTGTTAAAACCCAAAATCATCCACTATTGCTATATCAATATTAAACGGTATTCTCTCATAATCCCCATTGGCATCTTCTTCATCTTCCATCACTAAGAAATATTGTTTTGTTTTATCATATGGTCTACTTTCCAAAACAAATTCAATTCTATAAGTTCTATCCGTAGGATTCTCTGACCTTGAATCTGCTATTATATTCTTAATATTTGATATCTTATTTCCTTCTTCATCTTCAAAATAAGTTCTTATTTTCTTTCCGATTACTTTATCCTGTAGTTTTTCATCTTGGAAGAATTCTAGGAATGTTATTGGATTAGTTACTTTTCTATTTATACTTGTTAAAGATACTTTAACCTTTCTTATATCATTGACTGATGATGTACTTCTGTCATTCTTAAATCTTATAACTGGTACTACAATTTCTTGTAGCATTGCTCCACCATGAACATAGTTAGCACCTGCTCCTTGAACTTTAAATCTTGAAGTACCATTTGGAGTTATAACATATTTATTAGAACCATCTCCTAATAAATAATCCATACTAAATGTTATCGTGCCTTCAACTGATTCATCTTTAGATGTTAATAAGAATCTTCTGCTATCTTCACCATCATCAAGTTTAATACCCGATATTTTATTACTCTCATCCATAACACTTCTTTTATAAAGATATCCATGATCTGCTGTAATAATTATACTTGCTGCACTTACTCTATTAACTAACTTATTTACTAAAGCAATTATTTCTTTAAAGGCTTCTTCTGTAGCACTAAATACTTCTCTCTCTGTTGAAGCATGATCTCCCCTTGCATCTATAGTATTGTGATAAATATAAACTACTTCTAATCCTACAAATGCTTTCCTTATTTCAGCATCTCTCATATCCATAACTTTATCATAAGTAATTGCTAAAGATTTTTCATTTTCCATTTTCAAAATAGTGTCTCTGTTATCTGTTCCCTTACTACTTATTTCATTAACTATAACATCATATTTATCATTAATTTCAATAGTTTTATTAGGTAAAAGAGAAGCCATTCCTAACTTTGTAAATGAAGGTAACACCCCTTGCATATAATCCAATTCACTTTTACCTTTTCTTTCATTTGTAAGTAAGGTGTTTAACTCTTCTGCACTTTCATATCTTAATCCATCAGATATTATTACAAAAGTTCTCTCTTTTCCTTTATACTTAATATTTTCTCTGTAGAATTTATCTTGTTGTTTTAAACCTTCTATTCTCCAAGAATTTAAACTTCTAATAGAATCATTCCATTTAATTGATAACTCTTGTAAATACCAGTTATTATATGTATTTTCAATAGTATCTCTTAAATCAGTTAATTCTTCCTTCCATTGACACTTATCATAATGATAATAGAACTTTCTATATGCCTTATCTATATAGTAGTAATCTTTTGTATAAGACTTAACCATATCAAATGAGCCTTCTGTTTGTATCATTGAATTTAATAACTTCTTCTTATTTAATAAGTTTATAGCCCATTTTATAGCCTTGTATTCACTTTTATACTGCTTATAATAATGTAATGTTCTTCTTGATGCTAAAATAGATAAATACTTATCATATTCTTCTACACCATCTTTTAAAAGATTGGTTATTCTAGTTAAAATTATTTTATCAACATCTTCAAAAACTTCACATTTTATAAATTCATCAGTATCCCTTTTTTCTAATAACTGTGTTATTTTTAGTTTTCCTGCAATTAATTCTTGCATCTTATCATAATAATCACTATCTTTAATGTTATCCATAAAATGATTTATGAAAACTAAACAGTTCCTAACCTTTGAAGAAATATATGTTGTATACGCTTTAGGGAATTCAAACTTAATATTTTCATTCATATTAGTTACTAATAACATAGCCATAAATCTCTCTATGCTTTTTTCTTCAAATGAATACCCAAAATACTTCTCAAGTAAATCCCACAATGCATCTACATTTCCAAATTTCTTTATATCTTCATATATCTTATTACTTCCATCTAAATAGTCTTTAATAATAGCCTTAATTATTTCTTCAATATCCATCACTTTGACCTTAGTTAAAACAGCAAGAACACCTATATGAATTTTTTCTTTTGTATAATCTTGAATACTTAAATTTTTAAATCCTGATATTCTTTCTTTATTTTTAAAGAATACATTATAGGTTTCAAAATCTGGCTTTAGCAATGAATCCATTACTTTTAATTCTCTCATTATAACTGTTGCTCTATCAGTAGAGAATTCTTGGCTATAAGAAAAAATATCATAAAGCCAATCCTCTTGAGGATCTGGCTTTTTCATATTCGAATATATTAATATATTGATTATTTCATCTTCTTTTTCTATATAATGTTTTATCCAAAAGGCATTATTTTCAGTTAATTTAATAACCTTTATACCCTCTAAATCAAAACTATCTATTTCATCAATAAAATCTTCATTTTCATCATACCAAAATACGATATGACGCTTCTTACCATTATCCAATGGCTTTAAAAATAATTCTTTAAGAAAATTTCTTATTTCTTGTAAGTTCACTTGAACACCTCTATCTATTTTGAAATAATTTTTCCTGACTTATAATAAAAGTATAATTGATTTTGTTCTATTTGTGATAATTTCTCTTTCCACTCTTTATATGCTAATAATGATGTTCCCGCCATAGAAGCACCTGTTAGCATTGCTGTAGTAGATAGATTAATAAAATTTGAAATTGGTGATATTATTGCACCAAACATTGGTGTAGCAAAACTAATTGGGTTTTTTAAATTTTTTTCAACTATTTTGTATAATAATTTATTTGCTTTTACTTCTTCGTCTATAGCCATTATTTTTGGATTAACCTCTTTCAAAAACAAATTATATGCTTCATGTTCAAACTCATTTGTCCAAGGTTCACTTTTTATCTTTTCTGAATAATCCACAATAGCACCTCTAAAGTTATTTACATACTTATCCAACTCTTTTCTAATATCTATTATTTCATCAACTGTTGCATTTTCAAATACTGGTAATCTTAATATCAAATCTGATGCCACATTTGCATTTTTTATATTACTATTGCTATAATTAGGTACTTGAATTTTTCCTTCTTTAATGGCACTCCTTAGTAAATCAACTGTAGATTTATTATATATAGGATATTTATTTCCACTAACTACAGCGCTACTTACCTTATTAAAAAATTCATCAATTAGTCTATCATTAAAAAACTCATTATTTTCCTCAATATTTAATGTATCTACAACTAATCTATTAGTATTCATTGCTGAAATAAATTGTAATATGCTTTCCTCTCCAAACATCTCTATTATTTTGTTTTTATATTCTTCAATACTACTATTAAATTGTATTTCTATTTGCTTTATTAATAATAATTCTTGCATATTCTTATGTTTCTTTCTTTTTATTGCAACATATTGTTGAAAAATGCTTTCATACTGCTCCTTTTTATATTCATCCTTTTCTATACCCTTTATCATATCAATGAAATACCTGTATGTCTGTCTTTCATTCATTCCTAAAATACATGATACTCCAAGAAATAACAATGATTTTGGACTTACCAGTGTAATGTTATCCCCATATAATAAAGCAACTTTTATATACTCCAATTCTTCACCTATTGAAACATTGCTATCTGGACTTAATCCTATCAATATATCTAAATTTTTCTTTATCATTATATCCCCAACCACCTTATGTAATATAGGTGAGAGAGAAATCTCACCTATATTTAAGAATTATATTTTTGCTAACAAATTCATTTTAGTTTCTTTCCCCTTTGAATTAATTACCTTTATATCTTGGAACTTAGCGTAATTTACTTTCACACCATCATCTAAATCAATAGATATCTTTTCATTTGCTAAATGTGCTACTACTTGATCATACTCTCTACATTCTTCTATCTGCTTTGATATTCTATCTATCTTCTTTTTAGCAGTAGTTCTATCCTTCGCAGTGTATTCCTCTGAATCTACTACTAATTGAAGCCTATTAATTTCTGCATCATATTTTCTTTGTAATCTATGAAGATAATCAGTTCTAACCTTGGCAACAGTTTGGTCATTGTATCTATGCATATAAACTAAACACTTAAACCCATCATTTTTGCCAGACTCAAACATCCAATATATAGGTCTCTTTTGATAAACCTTTAAATGATCTTTATAAAAATCTTTAATAAAGTATCTTCTAATTGCCTGTCTTGAAGTCTCAGAAGTCTTTCTTCCAATAGAGTCAGCAATAAAATCTAAGTTTTCTTCTAAAGTTTCTTCACCATAAACAGTTCTTACAAAATCAATAAATCTTGAAACTATGTCATCTTCAAAATATTCATCCTCTGTAATTGGAATAATATTATCTTTATCAGGCATAAATCTAGAATCAATCCATGAATCAGATATTATGTTACCTTCATCATCTTTTTCTATTCTTCTAACCTTCTTCTCTTCTATATTCCATTTATCATTAAAATCTCCACCAGCATAAATTAGCCCTTCTGCATCTATGGAATATCTACCTAACATACAACCAACAGCATAAGAAATAAATAACCTAATATCCCTTTCTCTATCAGCCTTATTAACTGTAATGTCTTTCTCTTCTACGTTATATGAAATATCTTTATTAACTTTATAAATATCTATAAATATAGCGTTTAATTTCTCTTCATTATCTTTTAATTTATCAAAAGATATTTCACACTTCCTTTTCCATTCAGTAAAACTATCACTTATCCTTTTATAACTTACATTCTTATTAATCAATGGATTAACTTTATAATCCCAAGAGGTTTCATAAGAATCCCAATCATCCTTTGATAATTTAATATTAGAACGTACTAATTCTTCTATTATATTTTTATTATTTATATCTATTTTGAATGGTACTGATTCTATCATAGAAACTTCATAGTTCATTGTGGAACTAAATATTTCTAATATTTTATCTGAAATTATGCTATTCAACAACCCTAACATATAGAGAATATTATTCTCCTCAATATTTACAATCGTAGATCCTCCACTTCCGAAAATTGAATTTTGAATAAATCTTATTGAAAATTTATAACTAGTCATTGAACTCCAACTTAAACCTTCTTTAAAGATATAATCTAAATTATAATTATGAGATCTTATCCTACCTGTTTTTTCATCTTTAAAATTCCTTATCTCATTACCATCATTTTCCCAATTAACTACATACTCATAAAATCCATACCATTTACGATAACCTCCACCTTTGACGTATGGAAACCACTTTTTATTAGAATTCTTTGCTAAATCTCTAGATTTATACCCTAATCCAAGTTTATTAAAATCAATCTCATACCACATCTTTAAGAATCTCTCATTATCAGCGGTAGCCATACCTATTCTTCCTTCTCCATAATTCTTAATTTTTTTATTATCTGATAATGCTTTTGTCAAACTATCTGAAGCCCAATATGATATTGTACTTTTAGGGATTCCATTAAAAACATTTTGATTCTTACAATATCTATAGTCCACTTTAGAATTTTCAATCGCTTCCAAAGTCTTTATTTCTTGATTTTCATATCCCTTAAATTCGGATAATCTTATATATTCTCCCTTTTCATCATTAATATTTTTATTTCTTAATATAAATGTACAAATAGGGACTGTTGCCTCTGAAAATCCTGAATATTCTAATTGTATTAAACTCGAAATAAATTTTTGACTTATAATTTTCTTTCTCAATTCTTCATATGTAGATATAAACATCCATACAAAAGGTGTCATTAATCCTAAGTACCCAGTATTTTTTGTATATTTAAAATTTTTCTCAATAAATACAGAGAAAATATCTGATTTTACTTCACTATAATTACTAACAATAAAATCTTTCAATTTTCCTCCAAGCCCTTTATTTCCAATATAAGGAGGATTAGTTATACAACTCTCATACTTTATACTCATTATCTCTGCCTGTTTAATAATTATAGGAAATTTATCTAAAAGTATCTTTCTATAATCACCAAAAGTTAAGTTATCATCATCTTCTATTTCTTTTAGCCTTTGTTTTAAAGCATCAAAATTCACTTTTTCAACTTCAAGTATAGAACCATACTCTTTTGCATCAGTAAATGTACTACATAAATACTCTAAATCATTTCTTAACTGGTCATTATCGAGTTCAGTATTTAAACTACAGAAGTAGTCTAGTGCTTCCGTATGAATACTGTTGCTTTCTTGTATTGAGCATACATTTAAGTCTAAATGTTCTCTTTCTATCTCTCTAAATAATCTTCTATTATAATGTCTAGCCTTCATTATTAATGCAAATGATGCTAGTTGTGCTGCTCTATCATCAATATCTAATCCATACAGATTATTTTTTAATATTAATCTAGGTATTTCTCTTTCAGAATACCCTGCTGTTTTATATATTTCATAAAGTACATCAAAAGCATAAACTAAAATATGCCCTGAACCCATACATGGATCTAACACTGTAATATCTTCTGGTTTTAATTTTGCATGTTCTTCTCTTATTCTCTGTAACTCTTCTTCTACTTCTGGCTCTTGCTCTGCTTCTTCTAAATAATATTTAAACTCTTTTTGTAGTTCTTCGTTCGGATGACCTTCAAGCCATAGTCTTCCTAATGAATTTTCCACCATATATTTAACAATCCATTTTGGAGTAAATAATTGAGTTGCTGCTGGTATATTTTCTTTTGTTATTTTTACATTTTTCTTTAATGCTGCAAATACTTCATCTTTCTTTTCTGAAATATAATATTGATACATCCAACCTATTATTTCTACTTCTTCACGCCAATCTGATTCATCTATATCTTCAACCATTCTTCTTATAACAGAACCTTCTTCTAATAAATTATCTGGTAATAAAAGTTCTGTATAATCGCTTATTTTCTCAAACATTTGAGGTATTATTTTTCCTAGTTCATTACATTGCTTAACTAAAATAATCCTATATGCTTTTTCTCTATCTAAAGTATCACCTGTATCTAAAAGATCATATATTTCATTAGCATTTAAACTTAATTCGTCTATTACCTCTGATACCTTAGTTAAAATATCTGGCTCTTTTTTTTCTTTAACTTCTGATGAAAGTATTCTAACTCCTGTTGGGAGATAATCATTAACTTCCATATATCTAAGTCCCATAAATCTATTGAACCAAGTATATGCAATTTCCTCCATTACTTGTTCAAATCCTTTTTCATTAACTTGCTTAACTAAAGCATCTCTATCTTTCTTTGAAAGAGTAAATATCTCTTCTTTTCCTTCTAACTTAAATCCACCTTGCACAGCAGTTGCTTCTAATATTTTATCTTCATATATTCCAATACTATATGCCTTTTCACTTACCGACTTAATTAAACTTCTTCTTGCCCAAATAGCAAAAGATTTTATTTTATTCTTATCCATATTTACAACCCTTTCACATTAAATAAGGGAAGTACCTACTTCCCTATTTATATTTGTAACTCGACTCACATACATTCGCTGAGTAAGTTCACATTACTAAATCCACCAAGTAGGTAAGTTCGAATAACTAAATTAAAATTTAGATTCTCACTTAAGATTTAGATGTTCACTTATATTAGACTTATAATAGTATCTTGCTCTAACTCTTCTTCTAATTTCTTTCTTAATGCTTCAACTACTTCATTTATATCAGTAGTATTCTTAATAACTTTCTGTCCTTTAACTAATTCTCTCATACTTAAAGTTTTAGTTTTTATTACTACTTCAGGTTCAGGTTTAACTGGCTCTGCAATGTATCCTGTATCATTTCCTTCTATTGCTCCTGAAGGATCTTTAATATTATTTGCTAACTCAATTTCTTTAGCCTTTAATCTCTTTTGCCTTTCATCTTCTGCTACTATTTCTTTAATCCACTTTAATTTTAACTTCTCTGAAAGGTCTGACATTGATGAAAGCACTGCAAAACTATTAGCCTTTTCTGTCCTAGTTGTTAAGTTATTAAACTCTTCATTTATTACATTAAAGAATTTATTCTTAAAGTCATAGGTTTCCAAAGTTTCTATAACTTCTTTCTTACATGTTTGAATAAATCCAAGAACAGGAATACTTTCTTCTTCTAATAATGATAAAATTTTATTATTATATTTTTCTATCAATAGTGGAATAGTTGGTATTTTAGAGTATGGCTCTTTCATTCTTAAAATAGTTTTTATTTCTTCAACTATTTCCTTAATTTCATCATTCACTATATATTCTTTATTTTCATCATAATTTTTCAACGTTTCTATTGCACTATCGAATATTAATCTTTGTTCTCCCTTAGAAGAAGTATCAATAGTTCCATTTTCTTTCTTAAAGAAGAATCCCTTTATGTTATCAATCTTATCTACATAATCTAAGAAATCATCTTCTAAGTCGTATACTTTCTTAAAGAATTCTAAGGTATCCTTAACTTCTATAATATCTTTAAATAGTTCTCTGCCCTTCTTTAATATCTCTTCTCCAGGATATCTACTTGTTATATTAAAGTTATTTAACATTACTTCTATTCTGTGTAATTCTGTTCTGCTATGTTCTTTAAATAAACTCATCATTCCATCTTCATCACTTGGCATAGAGGAAAACCCAAATAAATCTTTATTTAAATCCTTTAATGCTTCTATATACTTAGGTGGAACTTTTTCTCTAGCCTTTAAAATAACCCTATCTACATAATCTCTCTTAGTAACATAATTAACAACTTCTCTATTATTTGGTGCTAACACCTCATTATTTAAAACAACCTTTATATCTTGCTTTTTAAATAATGTTACTATTACACCTTGAATATCTATCTCTTTCCATCCATATGGAGCATTTGAAAATTTACTTATAACACTTTTAACAGTTACTTGAAGGTTTCTTGATGTACTTGTTTCTATATGTGTTTTTATTTCATCTATTGCAAGTCTGTTAGGATCAACATCTATCATAGTCATTTTAACTAACTTAGCATCTATAATATCAAATAAATCCTTTGTAGTTTCTTTAAATTCCTTTATATAATTCAATTTATTATATTTAGAGTCTATTAGGGCTTTTAACCCTTCATTTACTCTATCTACAGCACCCTTTTCTTTTATATCTAAAAGGCTTCCATTTACATATATTTCTGCTGTTCTTATTGCTTCTTCAATTAAAAGTTTTGCTCTTTTTAGCCTGTCTTCTCTTTCTCTACTTTTCTTAGTTTTTATATCTTCTATAGTAGATGTTGATTTTGAGCCACCTTTTAATCTTAAATATGCATCTATTTTTAATACATTTCTTATTTCATCTAAAAAATTATCATATCTTGAAATATTAACTATTACATTGTTTTCTCTAATAGATAGTTGTTTTAATTCACTTTGGGAAGTTCCTCCTCCACCTATTAAATCAAAATTAGCAGTTGTTATTCTAACCCCTATTTCATTATTTTGTGGGCCTCTTGTTCTATCATCAACTATCTTATTAAATGTAAACATATATTTTTTAGAGTAATTATATTTATTATCTTTATATATATCATCAAAGATAATTTCTCCAACCTTTTGTATAATTTCTCCATTATCTACATTCATATTTTTTATTTCTTTATTAACATCCTGTTCCTCATTAGTAAGAAATACATACTCTTCTCCATTCTCTTGTACTAATGTTTCCCTTATTAATTTCTTTAATGACTCTTTAACTTTAAATGTTAAATCTCTATGAGATGCATCTATATTATCAACTAATAAAGTTGCTAGGTTATTAATATTTGCCTTAATTTCCTTTACGTATTTAACTAAGAATAATAACTTTAATACTTCAACATCAAATTCATCTAATCTATCATTTTTTTCTGCATTCATAATAACAGATCTTATTGATGAATCTAGGAAAGTTTCTATAGTTTTATAAAATGCTGAAAAAGGAACTAATATATTAGAATCACTTTCCATATAATCTACTGCAACTTGTTGATAAGCACCTAAAAGAGATCTTTCTCCCTTAGATAAACTTTTCCCTGATGCACCATGTTCTCTTACACCATTAAAGGCTGACTGTAATAAATTAAATTGATAAGGTATAAAAGGATATACTTCTGCAAAATCCTCACTATTCTTATATAACTTCATTTCTGCTGTATCTGAAGTGAAAGTTAAAAGGTTCTTTATTATTGATTCTTTTTGCTCATATAATGCCTTTAAATGGCTTTCAGCACCTTCTGTTTTTCTAAGTATACGTTTCTTAATAACTTCATCAACGTTTGCTGATGATAAAGATAATCTTGTATTAAATCTACCTTGAATTTTAGAAAAGTCATTTCCCTTTACCTTTGTAAACTCATCTAATCCTTCTTGTGATGTTACTATAACCCAACACTTACCTTGACATTTAGTACCTAAATCTTCAACAACTGTTTGAAGGTTTAACATAAGTTGAGTATTATCTCCAATATATTGTCCAATTTCATCCACCAAAAATACAACATGGTGATTCTTTCCCTTAGAATCACAGTATTCTTTAACTTTATTAGCAAAATCATCTATACTTAAAGAATAATTATTTTCAGCCTTATTGTACCAATTTCTTGCAGCATCAACACTCATCCTTGTAGTCTCTGCTAATGCTTCTACAATTGCATCTTCCTCGAAATAGAAATTAGATCTGAACTTTTCCCATTCATCTCCTCTAATTTCTTTAAATTTCTTTTTAAATTCATCATAAACACCATCTTTAACCATTTGCCCTTCTAGGTCTGCAAGCCATGGCATAGTCCCACAAAACCCTTGCATTTCATTGAAAACTTTATTAAATACATTAACTATTGCATCTTTATTTAATTTACTTTTAGAGTCCGATTTTGAATCTATATTAAATAGAATTACATCACTTGAAACATCTCCTGCTGCTTTCATATTTGCTAATATAAAACTATCTAATCCCTTATCGTCAAAATAATTAATAGCGTTTTTTCCTTCTATACTTTTATTTTTTAGTAGATAAGATAATATCTTTAAGAAATGTGACTTACCACTTCCGAAGAATCCTGAAATCCAAACTCCATTCTTATCAGTATTTCCTATAATACCTGTCTTATAGGCTTCAAAGAACCTATCTATATGTTTATTTAACTCTCCAGTTACAACATATTCTTCTAATTCTTGCTTAATATTTTCATCATCAGCCTGACCTACTTTAATTACCCCTTTAATATCTCTATCAATTGGTTTATAAAACATTGATTTTAATTTTATGTCCATAAATATACTCCCCCATACCTTAATATTTGTCTATTAATTGAAATGCTCTATAATAATTATCATCTTTTAATTGATTAAATAACATAAGTGTCCCCCCATCATATGTGCCTGGGAAAAACATTACTAATGGTTGTTCCTCAACAATTCTATGAAGATTATTTAATATAGTATGTGACCTTATTATCGGCCATGCTTTGCCAATACCAGTTAAAAATACTATATCTGCACCTTCAAGTCTTGAACCAATATACTCTAAAAATAAATCATCATCTTCAGTAATTCTTAAACATGTTTTTATTGCCTTTAAAAGTACATGTTCACTACCTTTAGCCTCCTCCATTTTAAAACAGCGCTCTAAATATCCAAACTCAATTAATGTTTCTATTATAATTTCATATAAGTCAAATTCAACAATATTTAATCCATAGGCTGAATTAGCCTTTTCTTTTATAAATTTAACTCTATCTCTAACTAATAACTCTTCCTCTGGATTATAATCAAATACATAAAATCCAATTTCATTACCTAAGCCCTTGTTTTTTCTAAAATCAGGTTCGACTATTTTAGGTAATATCTCATCCAATCTTTGATATATATCTTTCACTTTATTAACCACCTATCATTTACTAATTGATTATTCCAAGTATTGCATTTAAGTAAACACCATCTCCGATACTATATAAGTAGTCCTTTACTTCACTTTCAATTATAGGAATTTTAATTTCTCTATCTCCCTTTTGATTAACTATAAGTCCGCTCTCAAAAAGAATCCTTATGTAAACTTGTTTTAACTTTTTAAAAGTATACTCTGACCATGATGCAACTTTTTCGCTTTGTTCTCTCTTATTTTGAAAAAACACATTGAAATCCTTATCTTTTATAAATAAATCCTTTAACAATATCTTTTCCTTATAAACCTCGTTAATAAACTCAAAAAACAATCTATCTGTTTTTAATATTGCATATAAAACAAGAACCTTTGATGTTTCAACATTACTATTTTCAATATTATAAATAATCTGCTTATCTAAATCTTTTAATCTAGCAGTAATTATTGATGCAACTTCCTTCTTTCTGGCTTCACTCTCTAATTGAAAAATATTATCTTGCAATGATTTTTCTTTCAGATTATCAACGTCTAACCCTTCATTTACAAGGCTTGAAGCCTTCTTGGTTTCTTTGTATAAATATGGTCTCGACTTAATTGTAGATTTATATTCCATAAATAACTTTACCTCCGTGGTCCAGTTTTCATTATTTATTATACCATCTATTTATAAAAATATATATTATTACATTAAATATCTTCAATTTATTTTTAATGATTAATTTATATAAAAACAAAGTACTATTACAAACTTACTTTCATTGCAATAGCACTTCCTAAAATTAATTTTTATATAATTATTTTATTAAACTATATTTTCTAAATCTAAAGTTAATTCTTGTTTATATTCTTCTGTAGCAGCATTAACAGAGAAATAATTCCCTTGCCCATACATTACAAACACTTCCATTTGATTTCCTTTATAACTAAGATACAAATTATAATTCTCAAAGTAATTACTCTCATCGTAATAATACTTTTTCTGCTTTGTACATATTTTTAAAACATTAAATACAAACTCTTCAAATTTCAACTGTAATCTTTCTTCTTCCTTCGTAATTTCCCCTGCAATTGCTAACTCTTCTTTGTCAATATACTCTCCAAACTCATTAATATAATTAAATATATACTTCACTAATTCTTCATTAAATAATTCCATTATCCACTTTCCCCATCATATATAAATATAATTTACTTTTCTCTATATTTTTCATTTAATAATTTTTGCAATTCTATAACCTTAATTTTTTTATTATTCTCAGTAACAATATAACTGTCCTTATCCTCACTTACTAAAATTGCCTTTATATTATTAACTTCATTTATTATATTCTTTTCTATGTCAATTTTCCAGCATACAACATAATCATATGTATCTAACGGATGCTTATGCTTAAATATATTGCTTAACCTATATTCTACTTCTACTAAACAAATACCTCCATTAACATCCTCACAAATTATATCTGTTGTCATTCTACTTGAATATGAAACAATTTCATTGACATCTTTAATTAGATTCTTTGTTTCTTCATTTGATAATATTGCAGTAAATAGCAATGCAACTTCATACTCACATTGTGGTATCTTCTTTATAGGTAAATCATAGGCATATAAATTATCAACCAAATCTATCTTTTTAATATATTTATTCATTCCATCTATTCTACATTGTGCCTCATATGACTCTTCTTCATCTTTTCTTAATTTAAAATATCCCTTTTCGGCAATAGGTTTTATATTATTTTTAAATATGTCTTCTATTTGTGAATAGATCCATTTAACTGCCACACTTTCTTCATTACTTAAACTATTCCTATCAGCAGTTAATTCAAAATTCTGCGAGTTAGCAAGTAAATGATAATGGTAATACTGTTCATCTCCTAGTAAAAAGTTTGCTCGTTCAAAAGGAATAAAATCTTTACACAAATATAATCCAAACCTAGCCTTGTGAGTCTCTGATTGCCTTAGTTTACATACCTTTTTCCTACAGTTTACTCCTGAAACAGTACCATATAACTGAACTGTAACTAAGTTACCATTAATAGTTGTCTCTCTATTAAAAGGTCCAAAATGCCTGCAATAATTCACACTACATTTATATTTCTTACTTGTTAAATCAATCTTTGGACTTTCATTTAGTGGTGAAAATTGATGAACACCTGCCATCTGTGTTTGCTTGTTTGATATTTGATCTATTATATGAATTTTAGGTGTTTTATTAATATCTTTAACTAATTTTTGAAGAGTTAAATTATTTGCAAATATATTTTTAAAGTTTCCTCCTGCTGTAAACCATAATATATAATCTTTTATACTATAAAAGTTAAAATACTTTTCTGGATTATCAACTATATAACCTGTAATAGTTATTTCTGTGCCTATATCAATTGATTCATCTTCTTCAACTGTATACGTAGGAATTTCATCATTAATAAGTTTATCCCAAGGATTTTTCATAATTACAGTATATCCTTTATTATCAACAGCCTTTGTTCTAATTTTGATTTCTTTACTTTTAAAATATGTCTTTGTGCCTAACCCCTTCTCTCCAATATTTTGAACTATCTTTTTTGAATCACCTAAGTTAAAAAATGAGTGTATTTCATTAATTTCCATTCCTTTACCATCATCTTTAAAAATCAACTCATAATCAACAACATTACTACGTTTTACCTTTATCCATATATTTGAGGAATCTGCATCATAACTATTACTTATTGCTTCCCTAATTATTTCATTTGGATTTTTAATATTTAATGCAATTTCTTTAAAAATTGCCACTTCTTGTACTTTTGGTTTGAATATACACATTTTTTCACTCCTTATTTTCATATATTGCCTTTTTATGCACTGAGTGCATAATATAGTCTTCTGCATTTCTGTAAAATATATTCATATAATTTGTGAGGTGATTACTTATGAAATTATGCAGAAATTTATTTGGCGATATAATAAAGAATAAACGAGTAATTTTAAACCTATCACAAGAAGAATTAGTTGCAAAACTCAATTTAATTGGTTTAGAAATTAATCAAAGTGATTTATCTAGAATAGAATCTTTAAAACGACCTCTTTATGATTATGAACTATATTGCTTTTGCAAGATTTTAGATATAAATATTGATCAGTTTATATCATATGATATGACTACTTTATTATCAAAAATTACCATGAAATAAAGGTGAAAAGTTTTAACTTTCTCACCTCTATTTTTATTAACAAAATATATTCTATCCCTATTCTAAAAAACTTAATTTAGGCAACTTTAACTCATTTTTAGTTTTTTCTACCGTTTCTCTTTTACCCTTTATTTTCTGAACCTCTATAAAATTATTAATATTTACTTTTGTAATAGATTCATTTTCCATAATTTCATCTTTATTTATTATATCATTATTTATTTTACCAAAGTTGTTTAATATATCCAATATTTGATCTTCACTATCTATTTTTATAGTACTATTTTCTAGCATATCCTTAATAGCCAAATACATCCACTTTGCTTTTTCCTTTTCCTTATTCTCCTTTTGCTTTTCTTTTAAATTATTTATTTCTTCTTTTAATTCCTTATTTTTATTTCTAAGTTTCTCTATATTATCTTCCTGCTTATCAATTTCTAATTTTAAATCTTTAATAGTTTGAATATTTTCCTTTAATTTTTCAAAAGCCCTATCATAACCTTCCTTAATAACTTTTAAAATCAAAATCAATTGTTTTTTATTCTTTATATTTTTTTCTACAATTTCATCAACAGAGAAGGATAGTTTTTCTATTTTATCACTATTTGAAGCCTTATATAAAAGCATCTTCCTTCTATTATTGTATTCCTCTACAAATTTAGAAATTTTTTCATTTCTACTAAAATCTTGATATGTTATATTCTTATACCCTAAGGAATAAGAATACTTTTTTAATTCACTATATTTTATAGAAGTTATATATTCATTATCTTTAATATACGAATGGATAATTTCTATTAATTCTTCTGTAGTAAATTTTCTTGGTCTTGCCATAATATTCTCACTCCAATTCTTTCTTATACAATTGTGAAAGTTCACTTATTGAGTTAGCCAATCTATTTGAAGTAACTTGGTATAATTCTTCAAAGTTTGCTATTCCTGTCATATCCTTTACTAATTCAATTAATAACTTTACCTCCGTATCAACTCTATACTCAACTTGCTTTATTTCCTTTTTAATTACTTTCTCATCATCAGCAATAAAATACCTACATATACTATGTTTTCTTTCATAATAATGACAAAAAGACTTATCATTATCTATATTACTATAATAGCAATATCCATCTTTAACTCTTCTTGGAGTAAACCTATCCCCATTAATAATAGATAAAACTTTATTAAACTCTTCCTCTGATTCTAATATTTTTATATTTGAAACCTCTTGAGCCATTACTCTTTCCTTCTCATCCATTTTTCTTTTTACTTCTTGTGATTTCATATAATTTAAAGCATACCCCCTTGCAAATTCCTTAACATGATTAAAATAACCATATGCTGTATTTATATTTTCATGACCTGCTAAGTACATAACTTCTAATACATCTGTCCCCATTAATATCAAATTTATTATTGCTATATGTCTCAAATCATATGGTAATGTTATTTCTATATAATCTTCCCCTCTATGTTTTTTTATATATTTAGGTATAGCCTTTAATTTATATTCCTTCTCTATAATATTCTTATAAAAATTATTAATATTTTTATTTAAATCAACATAAGTTATGGTATCTATATTTTTAGTTCTGTTACTTTTATTATTCTTCTTATAATAACTCGCTCTTTCAATAATAATAAATGGAAATAACTCTTCTCCGTTGTATTCAAAATCTTTTTGTAGTATTCCCTGATATTTTAGTATTAAATTATATATTTCCTCATCTATTGATATTTCATCATCATAATAGTAATCTTCTACTTTTGAGATATTTACTATATGTTTTTTACTCTTGGCTTTACTTCTTTTAACAGATAAATAGTACTCATTATTTTCTTCATAAACACAATTAAAATTTGTTCTTAGAAACTCAGTTGGTCTTAGAGGTAAACTACTACAAATTTTCCACCACATAATAGTTATTAAATAATCCTTATAGTTAAGTAAATCCTTATTATTAACTATATCATTAATTATATCTGCCATTTTAAAAATATACTCAAACTCTGGTAAAATCCTACTTTCAGGTATTTTTTCTTCAACACTAATTATTAACTCTTCTATAGTCGCATATTGTTCCTCTGGTATTTTTATATATTGTATAAAATCAAGAATTAAATTTAAACTTCTACAAGTTAATTTAGTTTTATTTCCACTTTTTGCTATCTTTTTCATGTTTTGATTAAAAATTATCACTGATTTTATTTTTCTTATATTACTCAATACAAAGCATTTATAAGCCAATATAATTTCACTAACTGGTCTATCGAAAAGAATACTTAATTTTTTATATTCCAAATCATTTGGAAATAATACCACTTCTTCTACTCCACCAATTATAAAAATCCACTTTTCATCATTAAAATGTATATCTTCTCTTATTATTCCTTTATCAATATATTTTTCAAATAATTCGAGAAATTCTTTTTCTTCTTCAATATTAAATTCATTTCGTTGTTCAACAACAAGTCCTAGTTCTTCAAGTTCTAATATTTCAATAGCCACCATTTACCTCCTTACTATTTATCAGATAATTTTTTATATCTATCTATATCAATAATATTTTTTATATCACCTTCAAAATTTTCCATTAGATCTTCTAAAACAGGTAAATAGATGCTTTTTAAACTATCTATTACTATTTCCTTATCTAATTCTTCCTCGGCAAACTCATAATCATCTAGAAGTGAATTAAATCGTTTTTCAAATTCATAAATAAAATATCTTAATGCAATCATAAATTCGCATCCTATACAAGTCCTTCTATTTAAAGGACATAATTTATTAGCAGACTTTTTTTCTTCAAAATTTTTAGATCTCACTCTGCTAATTCCATTATCTTTATCTCTTGTTATCTTTATTAAGCACTTAGTTCTTCTTTCTATTCCATAACAAGATTGATCATATAATAATTCTTTTAATAATGATTCTTTTGTTCCACCTTTTCGAAAAAATTTTTCTATTTCATTATTCATTACAGATATTTTATTTTCTATTAGTTGAATATTTTTTTCGATTTGATATGGGGTAATATTCATATTTGAAATAGCAGTAATCTTATCATTATGATTTTTTTCAGAAAATTCTTCATCGATTAATTTTAACAAAATATATTTAACACTTCCCATAGTCCCTGTAGCAAATGCCATCACTGATGCTTTAGATACATTCTTTTCTAAGTATACTTTTGTCATTTCTGCTAATTCAGTTTTAGTAGGTGTATGGTTTCTCAAAATTTGAGCATAGTAGTAAGAATATGCTAGTCCTAATTCCTCTGCTTTTTCCTTTACTAAAGTTAAAAAACTTTTTGTCATTCTAACATTATCAAATCCTCCACCTAAAACTTCTTCTATATTGATATCATAATATTTAATTAGCAACTCTTTAATATTTCTATTTGCAACAAACTCTGCATTAAAAACTCTATTTTCATATCTTTTACGTTTTATTTTATTAAAATGGATTTGTCTATTTGCCTCATTAATACATAAAATAAGTGCTACTTCTTTCATAAATGTATCAGGTATAATACAGCACAATTCTCTTTGATTTTTTCCTGCTTTCAATCTCAATCTATTAGTTTCTTCCTCTAATTGATTACATATCTTATACGCTACTTCTTCACTTATTGAATTTCCTGCCTCAAGCCATCTAATAAACGATTCTCCATCTGAGTTCCCATTAACAAGTTTTAAATTTGGTGTCGGTAATCTATTAATCAAATCATTTTTTCTCCAGGCTACACAATAATTCATAAAAATATAGGCTATAACAGACGACAAATTCCAATCTCTGTATATTTTCCTTCTATTATCTTCATTGCCAACAATATCAATCAACCTTATTAATAGTTGTAAAAACCCCTCTTTATCATATGGTTTCTTAGTTTTTTTTTCGGTTTTATCTTTTTTTCTTGTTATATCAAAATTCTTTTCATCTATTAAATAATTTTGAAACTGTAAAACTATTCTTCTTAAAGACTCTTTTTCATATATTTTAATAATTATTTTATTAAATAACTTATTGTTTTCTTTTTTATTATGATAATCCAAGTCACAAATCATAGTATCTAAAAAAACATTGTATAAATTATATAGAGGTCCAACATAATGAAATGTTCTAACATTCCTACTACATTCTTGTGTAAATTCAAAAAAATGATCTATAAATTTAGGAAAATTATTCGCATTACCATTTGGATAATACTTTGTTTTTATCAAAATTTTATCATACACAGTTTTAGCAGCGAAAAACTCCTTGTTGTAATTAAATATTTTGATATATTCTTCACAATCATCTTTATGAATATGCATTCTTTCATTAAAAGTACTTATCTTTATCCCATTATTTTCTGCAAGATCTCTTTTTATTTCAACACCAAATTGTGAAAAGAAATCATTTTGAAAATAATTATTTTTAAAATATTTAAACTTTCTATATTCATTCTTTTCAATATATATATATCCTTTGTGAACTATTATAACCTTAATACCTGTACCTCCAAAAGTTCTAGTGATATATTTTATTCTATTAAAATTATCTTCTTTATACTTGCCAATTTCTATAAACTCATCTATATCTAAAATTTCATACTCATCATTAAACTTTTCTTTAGTTAATTTGAAGTACTCTTCATATGTCAAGTTTATTAATTTTACCTTTTTATCCTTAACATACCTTTCAATATTTTCAAAAACCATATCAACAGTAGTTTTTGGATACATATATTCTCCATTTAAAGCAAAATTACCTTTATGGTTAATATCAATTACCTCTAAATTGTTTTTTAATATAAATTTGAATATATTTTTTTCTGTTTTACCAAATTCAACTCCCTGAAAACTATCATTTATAAAATTTAACATTTCTGTTCCAGTAATACATTCTTTTCTCTCTATCTCACCTATTGCATTTAAAACATCATTAAATTCTATCTTGCTAATAAATTTAATATTTAAATCTATCAATTCAATTTTAAATGTTTTACATCTTCTATTTAATGAATTTTTAATAGTATTTCTGTTAGCATCATGATAACCTTTAATATACTCACTAACTTTTTTTATAGCCTCTGAAAAAGATATGCTATTTTTATATAGATCAATTGAATTATATAAAAAGGACTTTTCAACATAAAACTCATTATTTATTTTAACTATCTTATTCTTAAACTCATTATTTAGAATTATATTATTGCATCTTTCTTTCATAACACTTAATTTTATATTTAACATTAAAGTTTGTTTAATAATCTCTAGACAATCAATTAACTCTACATATCCATCCACTCTATAACCTCCTCATATTATTTATTTTTTAAACTTTCTATGGAGATAAAAATTCTATTTTCACACTCTCTAATCTTGTCTTTTGTTACATCAGCAAACCCATATTTTTGTTGACTTTTTAATGACTTATGTGCTAAAAAGAATTGAATTGCTCTTTCATTCCCCTCTATATCTTCTAATAATTGTTTATAAAAATGTCTTAATGAATGTGGAGTTATTTTATTATTACATAGTATCTTCTCTTCTTTAATTGCATCATAATTACCATATATAACTTCCTCTTTTATAGCCTTATCCAATAGATCATTTAATTTTCTAAATCGCCTGTTATATGTTTGTGTTGTCATAGCCATTCCATTATTATCTATAAATAAGGCTCCATACTTATTGGGATATAAACCCTTATAACTTAATAATTTTAAATGTTCCTGATAATATTGATAAATATATTTCGAGCAACCAGGGTATACAGGAACTGATCTTTTCGTTTTTATATTTCCTGTTATTTTATTATCTGAGCGTAAAATAGTATCATATGTAAAATCAAAATATATACCATATGTCTCATTTTCACTAAGACCTTTTATTCTTCCCTCATATAACTGTGTAAGTTCTCCTATTCTTAGCCCTGAATAAGCCCCTAAAACAATTCCTAAACTCATCATTGGATCATTCTTTTTTGCAAGTTCAATTAATTTAGATACTAAATAATCACTAGCGTTAACCACCTTAAAACGTTCTCTTTTAGTTTTATTGGTATTTGGCGTCACAATATCAATTAAACTTTTTACTTTAGTGTAACTCCCACTTTTTTTATTGTACTTCATTACTTCAGAAAATTTAAAATCACTACTTTTAAAATTCTTCATTTTAAAAATTCTCTTATTAGTTACCCTATCCGTACTTGACCATAACCAATATACAAAATAACTAATAGCATGTGTTGCTCTGTCAACACTATCGCTATCCTTCCACCTTTTTTCTCTATCACTTTTCAAATTACCTTGTGCATATATATCTAAAAATTCTTGAACCATTTCTAATTTTAAATCTTCTATATTATTAATCGGAGTTCTACTTTCATTATATATATAATTTAAAAATCTGATTATATATGTTAAATAAAAATTCTTGATTGTATTTAAAGCCTTATCTCTCAATGTAAACCCATTAATATTATCTTTAAAAAATCTTGTAAATGGATGAACCTCATATGTTCCTCTTTCAAATATTACAATATGAAAAGTATTTTGATCATTAATAGGTACATTAACTACAACATAAAAAAAATCATATTTCTTCCTAACACCTTTATCATTTAAATACTCCACTTCTAACCTCCCTTTCCGATATGCCTCATACTTATTTTGCATATTATGTCTTTAACTTAATTTTACTATATATTTATTTTGTTTATAAGTAAATATAATTAGTAAAAATAAAAAACTAAGTATAATAGCAATATAAGAGATATATATTGCTATTTTAACTTAGTTATTAATTTTGTTTATTTTATTATATACACATTGATACATCATATTCAGTACAACTTAAATCATCTCCAATACATCCCATATCTACTGCTATCATTTCAGTTATATCCTTTGGAATATATGAGGCTCCATGCCCAACTTCCTCATATATAGAAATAAATAACTTTGTTGTGTACTTAGGGGTTATTTTTTCTCTATTAAAGATTTCTAATAATCCCATTAATGCAGCTACACTACCTTTATCATCTATAAATCTTGATTTTATAAATCCACTTTCAGTTATTGTTGTTTTAGGATCTATAAAAATAAAATCTCCAGGACATATTCCAAGCTCTTCAACATCCTTTTTTGAAAGCACCTTTTCATCAATTCTAACTTCCATATTTTCTGGATCACGTTTCTTTTCCTTACTATCCGGATAAACATGAGCTGCTGGACTTGTACTTAAAAATGTTCCTGTATATATTCTTCCATCTCTAGTTCTTATCTTACAATATTCACTATCTAAAGTTGGGGGAATTGGACCTCCTAACAAAGTGAACTTTAGTGTTCCATTATTAGTAATAGACCTAACCATTGCTCCTAATGTATCTACATGAGCTGCAAGTCCTATAACTTTATCATTACTTTTTCCTGGTATTGTTATTATTCCACATCCCTTGTTTGTTGTTTCAAACTTATATCCAAAACTCTTTGAAATTTCCTCAATCACCTTAATAATATCGAAACAAAATCCTGTTGGACTATCAAACTCCAATATTCTTTTAGCAGTATTTAATACGTATTCTTTATTAATACTATATTTCATCATTATCACTCCTCATTCCTTTTATATCGCTTAAATCTATCATTTAAACCTTGGCGATATAAAGTAAAATAAATATTCTCTATCCGTTTATTTTACTATATTTTCTTATTGTATTTCCATATTTATATAATATTTATACATACTTTCTCTTTCTAATATTACCATTAATCTATTTAATATTATTCTTTAATATATCTATTCTTATATACATTACTCAAAGACCAACAATCTATAGGTATCCATTAATGAAATATTTTGCAGTTGTCAAAGTAATCTACAATAGATAGTTGATATTTTTGTAAATGTACCAAAATAAATAAAAGAACTTCTCTACAACAATTTAGTTAAGAAAAGTTCTTTTTATTTGATATCTATTTATTTAATAATTCAAGAGTATTTAGTATTTCCTTTGCAATTTCTCTTTCTTCTCCTTTATAAGGATATGAATGTATATGAATAGCAGGATTAAAATTAAGTTCAATTATTGCATAGCTTGTGTTCTCATCATTGTAATCCTCTAACATCATATCGACTCCACAAATATTAGCACCAACTGCCTTTGCTGATTCAATAGCTATATCTTTAAACTTTTGTGGTATTAAATCTGTATAATCTATACTGTCTCCACCTGTACTAATATTGGAGTTTTCTCTTAGATATACAATTTCACCTTCATTAGGAATATAGTCAAAGTCTTTTCCTTCTTGTTTTAAGAATAACTTTGCATGATCATCTAAATTTATTTTTTCTAATGGAGTTTTATAGCCCTTTCCTCTAAGTGAACTTTTATTTTTTTCTTCAACAAGTTCTTTAATTGTACTTTTGCCATTTCCAATAACATTTGCTGGCACTCTATGAAGAATTCCAGGCACTTTATCTCCTATTACTAAAAATCTATATTCTTTTCCTTTAATAAATTCTTCAACTAAAACTGTGTTGTCACTTGCAAAAGCTATTTCAAAAGCCTCTTTGATATCTTCTTCCTTTGCTCCATCCTTAAATATTGATATACCAATTCCGAAGTTAGTTGACTTTGGTTTTACTACTATAGGTTTATCAACAAATCTTTTAATATTTTCTATAGCATCTTCTAAAGAAAAGAACTCAAAACCACTTGGAACTTTTATATTATTTCTATTTAAAATTTCCTTTGTAACAACTTTATTTTCCATCATTAAAACTGTTATATAGCTATCTTTTGAAGTTTTAGTTGCTTGCTTTACATATTCAATATGATTACCTTTTTTTAATGAAATAAAGTTTTCACTTCTATCTATTACATCAACCTTTATTCCTCTTTTCATAGCTTCCTTCATCAATATTTGAGTTGAAAGCTCTAAGTCTTCAAATCCTTCTAATTTAAATCTATTTTTATAAGCATCTTCTCGATATTCTTTAGCTAATTTTAAATGACTTTCTATAAATCCTTCTTCCTTTACCATTTCAGAAATTCTGGCCGCATAAGTTAATTTAGGATCTAATACTTTTTCTATCATGCTATTAATTATTTCTTCTTTTCCTAAACATAGCTCATTATTCATATTTTTAATTTCATTTAATATTTGAATAGACCAATCATTTTTAGATATAGTTTTCCCATCTTTATATAAAGTTACATCCATTTGTCCATACATAGAAATTATATTTTGATTATTTTGAGCTTCTTCTTGCCAGTTCTTATAATCACTTTCTTCTTTAACAAGTAAGTATATAGTAAATATATTTATAAAGTTTAAATCATCTAATGATATTCCAGCCTTATTAAATGGATTTATATCTATACTTCTTATCTCAAGATAATTTATACCATCATCTAATAATGAATCTAAAAATCTAGTGTTATCTATTGCTTTTAGTCTTATTTGTGTATATAACTCTTTATGACTATCTATAAGCTTATCATCTATAAATCTATATACGCTTGAAACATAATCCTTAACTGAAGTATATTCTGGATATAAATCTATAGGATTCTTATATCCACATTCACTATTTCTATAAGATATGGCTCCATCATTAGTAAAACTATCAGTTGCTATCTTATTTAAATCTACTACACATTTTTCTCCAAATGTCTTATGCATAATAGTTGTTCCACCTAGAAGATATATAAGTAACCATCTGTATCTTAAATAATTTCTAACTACCTTTAAATAGATATTATCTCTAAAGTCTCTGTAACTTTCTTCTTTTCCAAGAACTCTATATAAATCTTTTATTAATTCTTCATTAAAAGAAAAATTATAATGTATTCCAGATATTAATTGTTTTTTTCCACCATACTTTTTTAAAAGTTTTTTTCTATAATCACTTGCTCCTTTGCCAGTACCGCACTTACCATAATCTGCAACAGGAATTAAATCATCCTCTGGAATGTCGCATGGCATAGATTGTGGCCAAAGATATTCATCTTTAAGTTCTAATGCTGTTATATCATAAAGAGAATTTAAAAAGCTATAAACCTCTTCTAAAGTATTTAAAGTTGGTGTTATGAGCTCAATTTGACTTTCTGAAAAATCAGTAGTTATATATGGATGACTTATCTTGCATTCAAATACTTCTGGATGCTTAGTTAAAGCTAATTCACCATTTTCATTTACTCTTAATGTCTCACGCTCTACTCCAAAATTTCCTCTTAATAATTTATTTCTATATTCAAGTGATTTAATCACATTTAACATCTTTATACTCCTTCCATATGCTAAATTTATAAATGATATAGGCTGTAGAACCTTTTAAAATACTTGATATTGATATTCCCCACCATATTCCACTTACTCCTATATATCTTGTAAGCACTAATGCTAGTGGAATTCTAAGTATAGTAAAAATTATACTTATAAGCGCTGGTATTTTAGGAACTCCAAGCCCTGTAAACACACCGTTAGATATCATTTCTATAGTTGCAAATATTTGTGAAAATCCTATTATTCTTAAATAATCACTTGCAATTACAATAGTATTATTTTCTCTAATAAATATCTTTACTAATACCTCTGGAACAAATATAAATATTATACTTACAAATAAAGCATAAATCATACCTATTCCTATTGCAGTATTATATCCTTTGTTTATTCTGGTATACTTTTTAGCTCCGTAATTTTGTCCAACAAAACCGGCAATAGCTCCATTTAATCCACCTACAACCATATAAACTATAGATTCTATTTGTAGACCTATTTTTTGAGCTGCTATTGCATCTGAACCAAATCCTCCTATTAATCTAGCTAAAATTATATTTACTAAAGTAAATAATACTCTTTGAAAAGACATAGGAAGTCCTAAAATAGTTATTTCTTTAATCTTCTTATAATCCAATCCATTTCTAAAATTAATACTAAATAAGTTCCTTGCCTTTATTATAAATAATATAAACATAATTCCATTTGCTATTAATGTTCCAAGAGCAGCACCTGTAACTCCTAGATCCATACCATATATAAATAGAGGATCTAGAATCATATTTATAACTACTCCTATTGCACTTATATTAAGAGCACTTTTATTAACACCAAAACTATTAAAAATTCTGATATATAATGTATTGAAAAATGAAAAGAAAAGCATTGGCGAACTTATAGCTAAATATATATATGCTTGTTTTTCAACTATAGTATTACCTAAATTTAAAAACTGTATAAAGTTCTTTCCAAGAAAGATTAATACTAAACAATATATTAAGCTGACAGCTCCATTTAATATTACTCCATTAGATATATACTCTTCTACCGCCTTATTATCTTTTTTCCCTATAGAGTGTGCAACCTTTATTCCTGTCCCTATGATAACAAAAGCATTAATTGAATATCCAAGTCCAATAAAAAAGCTAGAAGATCCTATACTCGCTACTGCATCACTACCTAATCCCCCTACCCATAACATATCTATTAAGTTATAGGTAAATTGTAATAGAGAACTACCTATTATAGGTATTGCTAAGGTTATTAATACCTTTAACACATTACCTTTAGTTAAATCAACCTTTTTCATATTTCTCTCCATATTAAAAATTATTCATTCTTATCAATGCACTTTGAACTACATATACATCTTTGATTGTTAGTTAAAATACTATTCAAAAATCTCATAAGTTCGTCACATGATTCTACATCCAAACTATAATACATCCATGTTCCTTCTTTTCTACATTTCACTACTCCACAATCCATCAAAACCTTCATATGATGTGATAATGTTGGTTGGGTAAAATGAAAATTTTCTAAGATTATACAAGCACATTTTTCACCTGTAGATAACATATCTACTATCTTAACTCTATTTATTTCACCTAGTGCTTTAAATATTTTTATATTCTTCTCATAGTTTTTAATCATTACACCCTCCTTACATAGACAAGTATCTATATATAATTTATATAATATATAGATAGTTATCTATTTACAACACATTTAAATATAGATTATTATCTATGTTTAGTCAATATATAATCTGTAATATTTTACGAAGCAAAATGGTGAAAGAATGAAAAAATTTTTAAAAAAATCTTCTTCTATTTCAAAAAAGGCAGATTTGAATTATTAAATCTGCCTCTTTTCTATTTTAAACTTTTTAATCTTTCTATTTCTTCCTGTTGCTTTTTTATCACATTTAAAAATTCTTCTTTATTAAACCATTCTTTACTTAAATCATTTATCAAAGAAGCCATTTCATCCGCACTTCCTGCAATTCTATTAAATAAAAGAAGATTTGATTTTAGGATTTCAGGTATCTCAACATGAGAATATCTAAGTCTATGATCTATTTCTCCATATCCTTCTTCGAATATGGTTCTTACTTGAATTTCAGCTATAACTTTTTCGTTAGTTGGATAAAATTCTACTAAGTAGTGAACTGACCTATATCCTGATATTCTTGATCTAACCTCAATATCTAATTCTTCAAACTTCTTAGTATTATCTCCTTCTCTAACATTTGCAGTAACCTCTATAACCTTCCAAGTCTTAGTGATAAATTCATGAATATCCTGCCACTGATCTTTAAATATATGTATAACTCTAATTCCAATTAAATCATTTATTTCATTTTTATAATTATCTAAAGTAAATTGAAAGTCTTCTCCATATTTTAATTTTCTATCTTCAGTTTTTCTTATGATTTTTTCAATTAATCTATCTGGATCTTTTATCCTTGATTTCACTGAATGAATCATTGGCTGAGAACGTAAAATATTAGATATAAAGTCTGCTTGATTCTCATAAGAAACTTCATAATCTACAAAATCATTATAAATATCTTTTAAAACTTCGATGTCTATATTATTTTCTTTTATTATCTCTTCTACCTGTGGATATTTTAATATGAATTCATCTATCCTAAAACTCTTTTTCATTTACTTCTTCCCCTTTAGCTATAGGATTATTGTAGTAGTTTAATTTTATCTACCTTTTCTACTATTGCTCTTGCTAATTCTTGACTTTGGTCCTTTACCTTTAAAATCTCCAAATTTTTCTTTTGCCGCACCTTTGTTATTTATAGACTTTGAATTTGATTTACTATTCATTTTTGAAGCTGACTTTGAAGAAGATTTTGACTTAGAGCCTTGTTTACCTCTATTAGAACTTCCCCTTGCTATTGCTTCTTCCTTTTTCATCTTAGCCATATATCTATCAGCTTTTGATTTTATTAAGCATTTAGGACCATTCCCTATTAAGTCTTCTCTTCCTGCTTTGACTAAAGCATCATGAACTAAGTTATAGTTCTTAGGATTTTTAAATTGAAGAAGTGCTCTTTGCATAGCTTTTTCTTCTCTTGTCTTTGGAATATATACTTCTTTACCAGTTATAGGATCTACTCCTGTATAGAACATAGCTGTTGATAATGTTCCTGGTGTTGGATAAAAGTCTTGAACTTGCTCTGGCTGATATTTTGTATCTCTTAAATATTCAGCTAATTCTATAGCTTCATTTAATCCACTACCTGGATGACTTGACATTAGGTATGGAATTAAATATTGTTCTTTACCTAATTGCTTGTTAATCTTAAAGAACTTTTCTCTAAATCTATCATAAGTATCACCTGAAGGCTTACCCATATATTTTAAAGTATTAGCTGCAACATGCTCTGGAGCAACTTTTAATTGTCCACTAACATGATGTTCAACAAGTTCTCTAAAGAAAGTATCATCTTTATCTGCCATTATATAATCATATCTTAATCCTGAACGAACAAAGGCTTTCTTTACTTTAGGAAGCTTTCTTATTTTTCTAAGTAATCCTAAGAATTCACTATGATCTACTATTAAGTTTTTACATGGCTTTGGAGTTAAACATTGCTTACTCTTACATGCACCTATAGTTAACTGAGTTTTACAAGCTGGTTTTCTAAAGTTTGCTGTTGGACCTCCAACATCATGTATATATCCCTTAAAATCTTTAAGATTAGTTATTTCAACAGCCTCATCTAATATAGATGATTCACTTCTACTTTGAACTGCTCTTCCTTGATGGAATGTAATTGCACAAAATGAACAGTTACCAAAACATCCTCTTGAGCTTACTATACTAAACTTAACTTCTTCTAAAGCTGCAATTCCACCAAATTCATCATATATAGGATGACATTCTTTAGTGTATGGAAGTGCATAAACCTTATCTAACTCTTCTCTTGTAAGAGGCATTTCTGGTGTATTACAAACTACATATCTATCTCCATGTTTTTGTACAAGAACTTTCCCTCTTACAGGATCTTGTTCTTCATATTGTATTTTAAAAGCTTCAGCATATTTCATTTTATCTTTTGTAACTTCTTCTCTTGAAGGTAATAACTTATAATCTCCATAAATTTCATCTAATGAATCTATAGTATATGTAGTTCCATTTACATGTCTTATGTACTTCGCTTCAAACCCATCATTTAAAGCATTTGCAACTTCTACAATTTGCTTTTCACTCATCCCATATGTTATAAGATCTGCTCCACTATCTATAAGTATTGAATTTCTTACATTATTATCCCAATAATCATAGTGAGCTAATCTTCTTAAACTTGCTTCAAGTCCACCTATAACAATATTTATATTTTTATAAGCTTCTCTTATTTTATTACAATAAACTATTGTGGCTCTATCTGGTCTTGCTCCCATTTTTCCACCAGGAGTATAAAGATCTTTTTCCCTTCTTCTCTTGCTTACAGTATAGTGGTTAACCATAGGGTCCATATTACCACCATTAACTAAGAAAGCAAGCCTTGGTCTTCCAAGCTTCATAAAATCGTCTGTACTATGCCAATCTGGCTGTGGGATTATACCAACTTTATATCCTGCATCTTCTAATACTCTTGAAATAATTGCTGTTCCAAAACTATGATGATCTATATAGGCATCCCCTGTTACTATAATGAAATCACATTGTTCCCATCCACGTTCTTGCATATCTTCTTTACTGATTGGTAAAAATCTGTTATTCGACATTTAAACACCCACTTTTTTAAAATTGACAATTGATACTTGAAATCTTCGCATTTATCCTCTACATATCAATATTAACATTACGTCTAATGATTATAACATTTTAAAGCAATTAAATCATTTATTTTTTCATATTTTATTGATTTACATAATATTACTAGAATTAGCATTTAAATATTGAATTCATAAATAAAAAAAGTAGATAATTAAAATAATTATCCACCTCCTTTTAAACTTTATTAACATAACCTGTATTTATATATGTTGAATAAATGTAAATTCTTATAAGTCTATATTTATATTACTATAGGAATATAGTCATTATCTGTAAAAAGTTTCACTACTTACTCACTGAAACTTTATCACCATGACTATATCTAGAATCATGATTTATAGCTAAAAATAAGACTATAAATGCTATTGCAGTAAATAGCACTAAAGATTGTATATATGGCATAAAGTTATAACTCCCACTTTTCCAAAAATCAATAAATTCTCCACATATATAGGTTGTTGGAAATAAATATGCAACCTTCATTAATGGTTCTGGAAAATCCTTTGCTTGAACTCCAAACATTCCACTTAGTATCATTATTGCAAAATATAGTGTCATTGTTATGGCATAGGTTGGACCAAACTTTTTAAAAAATAAAGATATTCCATGAGCTAATGCAAAAAATATTGTAGCAAGAAAATATAATGAAACTATTAAAATCATAGCTGAACTAAAGGATGGAACTTGTACTTTTAATGCTGAAAATGATGCTATTACATAGATAATCAATGCTATTGTCATAAAAATTAAATAAGCTAAAACCTTAGAAACAATAAGTGTTTTTTCACTATATCCAAATAACCTAAACCTAAGAGGGATACTTTTTTCAAGTTCTTGTGAAAACGTTGCTGAATATCCTATAAATACAGTAGCTAATGGAATCATTAAGCTATTACTTATGAAAATACTAGTCATTATAACTTCTCTAAATTCTTCTGGAGCTTTTCCACCAATTATATTTCCTAAAAAAATAGACATAAATATTGGAAATATAACTCCAAATATTACTGCAAATATATTTCCTACTAAATTTCTAAACTCATATTTCACTAAATTATATCTAACTAATTTTGCTTTCAACTTTTTCACCTTCCTCTCTATAAATATCATTTTTATTCTTTGCATTAATACTCATTATTTCTATATCTGAATTACTTCTTTTAAAGCTTATATCTTTTTCAATTAGAAGCTTTGATACTTCTATTTCTTCCTCTATACTCAAACAAGAAATTGCTATTAAGTGCTTTGGTGATTTTATTTTTCTAAAATCCTTTATAATTTTAACATTTTCTTTTGTATTAGATAAAATTATTATTGATTTCCCACAATACTTTTTAAACAACTCTTCTTTATTTCCAAAATCAATAACTCTTCCTCTTTCTAATATTAATATTTTGTTAGTTAATTGCTCTAACTCTTCGTAATAGTGAGATACAATACAAATTGTTGTATTTTTATTTCTATACCATTCTTCAATTTTACTCATTAATTGTTGTCTTGTTTCAAAATCAAGTCCAGAAGTAACTTCATCAAAGAAAACTAAAGGTGTATCTTGAATTAAAACTAGTATTATTGTAAGCCTTTGCTTTTGTCCTCCAGAAAGTACACTATACTTTTTATTTAAACAATCATTAAAATTAAAGAAATTTATTAATTCTTGTAGCTTCTTATTCTTATTAATTCTTGTATCTAAAATAGCTTCTATTATATGCTTCACTGCCATCGTATCTACATAATTATTACTTTGCATATGTGCAGACATTTGCTCTGGTTTTATATTTGTATTAATAGATCCATTATAGTTAATAAGTCCTAAAATTGATTTTACCAAAGTAGTCTTACCAGCACCATTTGAACCTATTATTCCAATTCTATCCCCTGCTTCAAATTTAATAGGAGATTTTATTAATAAAGCTACTTCTTTTCCATATTTCACTTCTAAATTATTTATAGTAATCATTATTGCTCCCCCTTTTCCCTAACTTCTATACTATAAGTATATTATCCTGGTATGAATTTCCTATGAATTTAATATGCAAATTTTCTGTAGCTTTAATTCATATTTAGATAAAACTTAATATAGCCTCTACTCCATTACTTATATTATTAATTTCTATCTTATATCCTAATAAGTTTGAATAATAATATGCTATATAAAGCCCTAAGCCATTCCCCTTACTTTCTGAATTACTTGATACAAAAGCATCAAATATATTAGGTAAAAGTTCTTCATCTATATGTGATCCGTAATTTATTATTTTTAAACTGTCATCACTTAATATTATTTTTATATCATTTTTTTCACTTGTGTAGTTAATAGCATTAGTAATCAAGTTATCTATAATTTTATACATCAAATGATAATCTGTATCTAAAGTAATGTTATTTATTTTTCTTTCTATATTAATGAATTTTTCTTTTATTTGAATTTCATGTTGATTTATTATTTCATCTATTAAATCCTTTATATCTATCATTTTTTTATTTAAATCTTTATTATTAAGATTTAATATTTCATCAATAATCTTCCTTATTGCTTGAAGTTGAACCTTAACCTTAGGTAAATGCTCTTTAGTATTTTTATATTTACCAACTTCATCTATCATACTTTCAATAAGTAAAAGTGAAGCTGCAACTGGTGTCTTTAATTGATGTGAAGATGCTCTTAAGAATACATCTTGCCTCTTATTTTCAGCAATTAATAATTTATTTTTTTCTTCTAAACTTTTAAAACTTTCATTCAATTTAATATAAAGTTCATTTAATGTATTACCTAAAACTGATATCTCATCTTCTCCCTTAATTTCAATAGGATAAACATTACTTATATTATTATTTTTCATAAACTCAGCATGATTCGCTAGCTTCTTTATCGGAATTATTATTTTTCTTGAAAAATAATATGTTGAAACTAATATTATCAATATAAGTACTGATACTATCATAGGTAAGCTTTGAAATACTATTGATGTGATTTCTTCTATTTTAGGTGTCATTACAGAAAGTAATGATAAAATAATGTCTTCATTACTAATTGTTATAGCAGAATAAAATGTATAATAATTTATACCATCAAAACTATTAAACTCATATATAATAGTATCATCAGAAACAACATTCATCTTGTATGATGACTCATTAAATGGATTCTTATTATTACTTTCAATAAATTTAAATTCCACAGGAAGTTCTTGAATAAAAGTATTTTTATTAAAACTTTTCTTTATAGTGTCAAAAAATTTACTTTCATACTTTTCAACTTCCTTGGCTTCATCAATATTTTTAGTGTAATATCTAACATCATCTAATAGATTTACTAAATCAATATCTTTTATAGTGATTCTAGATGTTCCAAAACTATTTGATGCATATATACTATTACCATCTGATGGTATTCTTACACTTACTGTTCCTGAAGGATTAGGTGAATATATATTATTATAATTTTTATCCTTAATATAATTTTCTTGAATTTTTTTTATAGATTGATAATGACTTTTACTTAAATGATCAATATATAATGAAGGTAACATAAGTACAAAATAAATTATTATTAAAGTTACAATTCCTCCTGAAAGCATAAAACTATAGATGAATGTTTTTTTAGATAAATTCATCAAACGACCTCCTTATTAAACTGATACCCTACACCAATTACAGTTTTAATATAATTATGAGGTAACTTTTTTCTTAAATTTTTAACATGCGCATCTATTATTCTGTCATTTGAGATATAATCTTCATTAAATATTTTCATTATTAATTGTTCTCTATTAAAAACCCTATTAGGCTCTTTCATTAATGTTTGTAATAATAAAAACTCACTTAGAGTTAAATTTAAACTTTGTCCATTATAATAGGCTTGATATGTTTTATCATCTATATAAAATTCATTATTATAGTTATCTGATATTTTCTCAGTAAGACTTCTTCTTAAAACAGCTTCAATCCTCTTTAATAGTAATAAAGGTGAGAAAGGCTTAATAACATAATCATCCGTTCTCAAATTAAAAGCCTTAAGTTGAGTTTGTTCATCTCCAAGGGCTGTTAACATAATTGTTGCTATATTCTTCTTGCTTTGATTTATATATTCAAGTACTTCTAACCCAGTAACTTTAGGAACCATTATATCTAAAATAGCTAAATTAAAATCCTCTTTCTTTAATTGCTCTATTGCTTCTTCACCATTACATACACAGGTAACTTCATATCCTTGCATCTTCATATATTCAGTTGTAACATCTAATATATTAGGTTCATCTTCTAAAAATAATATCTTAATCATATTCCCTCCGTGTATAAAATAAAATTTATATACAATCATTATACATTATATGGAATAATTCTTATAGGAAAATGCATATATTAAGTTCTCCTTAATTACACCTTCAACGTAGCTCGCCGTAACTTACATATATTTACTTGAAAAGTAAAGCAATTGAATCATCTATTTTTTTGTAAACTTTTATTACAAATCTTATATTTTTTAGCTTTTTGCTATCTAAGTAATAGATAAAAATCTCCTTTCAAAATCTATCAAAAGCAGTAAATTCAATACTTTAAAAAGATATAACGAAACGTGATACCCTTTGCAAATCAAAATATGGATAATATTAAATTTATTTCTTCTTATCTTAATGAACTAATAATTTTTATTAATCTCCTAATACTATAAAGGTAATATTATTTTAGGAGGGAAAAACTTATGAAAAATGATAATAAAAGAACTCATTCAAAAGAAAATGTTCTAAGAAATGGGACAAAAACTCAAAATCAACAAGCAAATAGTTCATATAACTTTACAGTTGAAGAACCAGCTCTTAATGAAAGTGGAGTTGAAGCCAAAAAAAGAGGCTTCTAAAAAAAGCTGTCTTACGACAGCTTTTTTTAATTGATAATGGACAATTAAGGAAAAAACTCCTTACGGAGTTTTTAAAATTCAATTTATTATATCTATAGACTTCATTTTCTTAAAATAATAAATTCCTAGTGGAATTGCTGCTGAAAGCCATGCAACTGGGTCAGCTAAACATATTCCTGTATATCCTATAAAACTAGGTAATGTGAAAGCAACAACTGCTCTTGCTATAAGCTCGAAAGCCCCTGCCATCATTGGCACAAAAGATTCTCCCATACCTTGAAGTGCATTTCTATATATAAATATTAGTCCTAATGGTATAAAGAATATAGCAGAATAGTTAAGACATTCTTGAGCATATGCTAAAATGCTTGCATCTGGATTTTCAATAAATAATCCTACGAAGAATTTACCTCCAAATACTAGTATAATACCTGCAATAATACTTGTAATTACAGATATTTCAGTACATTTCTTTACACCTTCTTTAATACGTATGTAATTTTTTGCTCCTAGGTTTTGTCCACAATATGTTGCCATAGTAACACCAAATGTTATAGCTGGTTGCATTACTATTTGTAATACTTTTGATGCTGCTGTATATGCTGCGATTGCTGAAGAGCCAAAAACATTTAAAGCTCCTTGAACAGTCATAATACCAATAGCTGTTATAGAAAATTGTAGGGCCATTGGTATTCCAATTTTTAAATGCTTTTTGTAAACTCTACTCTTAACTTTAAAGTCTTCCTTTTTCAATCTTAAAATCTTATATTTTTTATAAGTATAAATTATGCATAATAATCCTGAAACTCCTTGGGAAATAATTGTTGCCCATGCAGCTCCAGCTACTCCCATTGAAAAATTAACTATAAATACTATGTCTAAAACTATATTTAATATAGATGCAACTATTAAGAAATATAAAGGAGTTTTACTATCTCCTAGGGCCCTTAATATACCTGCTATTATATTGTAAACTACAGTAGCTATAGTTCCAGCATAAATTATTATTATATAAGCATTTGCATCATCTATTATATTATCTGGAGTATTCATTAAATGAAGCATAGGCTTTGCTAATAAAACACTTACTAAAGTAACTATACCTGTTGCTATTAATGCTAACACTAATGCACTTGCTACAGCCTTTTTCAAACCTTCTTCATCTTTTGCTCCAAATTTTTGAGATACTAAAACAGCAAATCCACTAGTTAAGCCAACAACAAAACCATTTATTAAAAATGACATAGACCCTGTAGATCCAACTGCTGCTAATGCATCTACCCCTATAAACCTACCGACTATGATAGTATCTACCATGCTATAAAATTGTTGAAATATATTTCCTATAAGTAGTGGTATTGAAAATAATAGTATTAATTTAACTGGATTTCCAGTCGTCATATCCTTTGTCATATTTCTTGCCATAACTTTACTAATCTCCTATAAATTTATTCTCGATTATATAGAATACCATCTTTCCTAAGAATTATAAAGCATTTTAAATTTTCTATATAAAATATTTCTTTTATAAACTTTTACATTATGTTAAGTAAATTAAAGTAAGTATTAACTCGATGAGCTAATACTTACTTTAATGCTTAAATATTAAATTATCTTCTACTTCTATGGCGTTTACTGCTTGAAGAACGTCTTCTACCGTTATTTGAGCTTGAATTTGAATTAACATTATTATTCATACCGCCACCATTCATAGCATTAAAAAGCATACCTAATGGATCCATTTGTGAGTTTCCATTATTATTCATATTGCTAGCATTATTATTTGAAGAAGCATTAGTTTGACTGCCTCCACCCATTAACATACTCATTAACTGGTTCATATCTATACTACCATTACCTGAGTTCCCTTGCTGAGCACCTGGATTTGCTCCATTCATTCCCAGTCCATTCATAATCGTTGCCAAAGGATCATTTGCATTATTACTTCTATTATTTCTACTATTGCCATTATTTCTATTATTAGCGTTGCCCATATTTTGATTTGGCATATTCATACCATTTCCGCCCATAAGCATACTTAACAATTGGTTCATACCATTTCCCTGACCATTCATTCCATTACCGGCACCATTCATGCCTCCCATTCCATTCATCAGCATAGATAACGGGTTATTATTGCCTCCATTCATTTGATTTTGGCCACCCATAGGTCCACCCATCATAGAACCTAATAGCATATTCATAAGTGGATTTCCTCCACCTAACCCTCCTAGTGGATTTCCACCTCCACCCATGTTAGGCATTCCGCCTCCCATAAGCCCTCTAAAAAGCATATCCATCATTTGCATATGGTTTTCTCCTATTAAATTATTGTTACTATATAAGTATTTATCTCTATAGCGTTTTGCTACATAAATATAAAATTTAATATTTAATTAATTAAATAATCTAAAAAATAAGAACAACATCTATGTTATATCTTTAAGTTAACATAGATGTTGTTCTCATTTTTATATTTTTCTAAGTCTAAATTCACTAATTAATATACTTTACTTTTATCTACTTCTATCCCTGAAATTTATATAGCTATTATACAGCTCATTTACTTCTTTTCTTTTACTATTAAAAAGCTCTCTTATTTGCATCCTATCATTTTCATTACTTGAAAATTTCATCTTATCTTCAATAAAGCCAGTTATTAAATAAAGATTTCTTATACTATAATCATTATGTTCTTTTGAAATATCTTCTTTCATTTGATTTATTAGTGAATCATATATTTCAACTAAGTATTTATGCATATCTTTAATTTTATATGGCAATATATATTTATTGGCAAGAAGTGTTAGTATCGCTCCTATAATAACAAATAGTACTCTATTAAATACCATCTGAGTAGTTCCTCCAACTATAGCTGCAGAGGCAACGGCAGATACTGTAACACAAATCATTTTTCCTCTATAGTTCTTTGTAAAAGGATCTAAATAACCTGCTAATAATATAATAGCACTTCTAGCAGTTTGATTCTTAACTAATCCAAAAGCTATTAATACTATTAATCCACCAATTAATGTTGCTTTAATTCTATCTTTAACCCTTGTATAAGAAACTTCTGAATAAGGTTGTATTAATGAAAATATAGTAAAGCTCATCCATCTACCTTCTGATAAATTAAGATATTGTGCTAAAAACACTGTAAATGCACCTACTATACCAAGTCTTATTGAATATCTAACCTTTGCTGAATCTATATTGAAATTTCTTTTTAAAACCGTTATTTTATGAAAATGATGTGGAATATCATAATCCTTTTTTACATAATCCTTTTCTTTTTTGCTTAATATATTTATTTCTCTAACTTCTCTTATAAGAATATTTATTAAATCTATAAATTCATTTATATAAGCTTTATCTATTTCATCATTGTATATATGATTTTTAAGAATTTCTATATTACTTGATTCAAAATCTCTATTTTTTATAATTATGACTTCATTATATACATCATCTAATAAGTCTTTATATATGTCTTTATTTTCTAATTCATTTATAGAATCTAATAAGATATTAATTCTCTCTAAAGCCCATAATATATCAGTGCTTATAGTTGCATCATTAGTTAAGTAATATTCATCTACTCTTTTATCAAATATTATACCTTTTAATGAATTTATTAACCCTATAATATTTATATTTTCCTCGTCAAAATTCCTATCTTCTTGTATTGCTTTAATTTTAAGTAAAATATTGTCACTAATACTATCTAATATTCTACTACCAGCTTTAAACACCTTATCCTTATTAAATATAAATTGAATCAACATTATAAAAACAGAGCCAAAAATTAATGATAAAAATCTATTAAACAGTACTTCTCCTTCTGCTGGATAAAATAACATGAAAAAGTATTGAAGTCCAAATGGTACTACTAGAGATCTTTTTAAATTATAGCTAAACAAATATCCTATTATAAAAAGTGCTAAGAAGTTAACCAAAATACCTATCCATATATTTTGAATTGCTAAAAATGAAAAAAGCAAAGTAAATAAATTTACTGTTAATATTTTTGTAAAGTTCTTAAAAGGTGCTGCTGTTAAATCTTTTTCCATAAATGTTAATGCAGTTGTTATTATTGTTACTCCTACTAAAGTGTTTCCTTCACCAAACAAAGACTTAAAAATAGTAACAAATAAAATTATAGATACAAATATTATTGTGTTTGTTATTATTTTTTTTCTCATAAGCATCCTCTCCTTTTTTACATACAAGAAAAAATACTATCACAATAAAATACTAAATTCAATAACGTCTATTTTTTTAACTTTTCTTTAATATTCTCATCAGTAAAAAATAATTATTACCTTTTATAAAAAATATCTAACAATACCTTTTATAGTAAAACTCACTTCCCAATGATTTTATAAATTTAAGTAATATATAAAATAAAGAAGCTGTCGTAGACAGCTCCTTTAATATAAGATATAAATTTTTAAATATGCAATAGCTACTTTATCACTATATCTTCTTTCTATCGCTCTTTTTCTTAAGAAGAGCACTTGTATCTAATGATTCTTTCTTTGGAACTTCTTTCTCTAGATTTTTCTTTGATCTTTTGCTTCCTTTTTCTTTAATTATTTTTCCTTTGTTTTCATTTTCTTTATTTAAATTTTGCTCATCATCTTCAACACTTATTTTAGTGTTAATTTTATTTTTTCCCTTACTATTTTCTGGTGATATGATATTTTCTTTAATAGCTTTCTTTTCTTCTTTTATCTTAACTTCATTATTTTTTATAGAATTAGTATTTTTAGCTATTTTTTCTTTTTTAACTTTATCTTTTCTCTTCTTAAAGAATCTAACTAAATCTATATTTAATCTTCTATAAGCTATATCAAGCATAAATAATAAAATACTTATTACTATTAATGGAGTTGTTAAATTTATCTTTTTATATTCTCTTTGAAGCTTTCCTTCAAAAACTTCTTCTGGCTTGTTTATAAAACTTCCCTTTGTTTCTTTAACTACTACATCTAACTTTTCTCCATTAGTATTAAATTTATATTCATCTGAATATTGAAGAGCAAATGCTCCTTTATAATTATTTTTTACCTCTCCACTTTCCTCTTCTCTTATACTAAAATTATAAAATCCTAATGAGTCTAGTGGAATACTAGCTTCAAATTTTCCTGGTTCAACTTGGCTTAATTCGAATTCCCCTTCTTCGCCATTTTCTCCATTGTATATCCCTTTAACCTTTGCATCCTTAGATATCTTATCATTGTAAAATTCTACTTTTGCTTCATTTCCTTCTTGGCTAATATTAAGCTTTCCTTCTTCGCCATACTTTGGAATAGTAAAGTAAACCATATTTTTTATAAGTTGTGGTCCATACTCCCAAGCTAAATAGTTTTTACTCCATTGTCCACTAACATCTGATGTAAAACTTACTGTTCTCCCTATTCCATATTGCATAGCTGCAAGTATTGGTTCGTCATGATTAGAGCTTAATATTTCAACTGCATTTTCTTTTATAGATGTTCCTATATATCCAAGTAAACTTGGGATTCCATCTGATGTTCTTACTCCTGCTAATATTTCATGGTTACTTAATATCTTAGGAGTAAATTCTTCATTTATTATATATGTCCCTGCTGATAAAAGAACTTCCTTTGCAAATATTCTAGGAATATCAGTATATATATCTGTATAATAACTTCTTCCTTTTCCTATTGAAGCCAGTTGATTTAAAAGACCTGCATTAGCCCCTTCACCAACTGCCACTGTTGAAAGAGTAATATTATTATCAATAAAGTTTTGAAGAAGAGTAGCATAATTATCTAATCCATATCCATCTTGACCATCAGTTAATAATATTGTGTGCTTTATTTTAGCACTACTTTGCATTTGCATATTATAACCTTGTTCAAGAGCAGGATAAATTGATGTTCCTCCTCTTATTTGAATCCCTGAAATAAGTTCCTTTATAGCTTCTTTATCTCCAACCTTTTGCAATGGTACAACCTCATCATAAGTATCATCAAAGGCTATTACTGATATTTCATCTACTTCTCTTAAGTTTTCTAATGCCTTCATTGCAGCTTCCTTAGCTAAAGTTAACTTACTAACTCCACCACCTTCAGCACTCATACTACCTGATTTATCTATTATTAAGTTGATACTTATTGCAGGAACTTCATTTTTTCCTCTCTTATCCATATAAACAGGCAATACTTTTTCAAGTGAAGTATCTTTATATCCTCCAAGAGCATAAGAATCTTCACCGCCAAAGGTTATTAATCCACCACCATAGTCTTTTACATAAGCTTCTATATTATCCATAAAGCCATTGCTCAAATCATCTCTATGGACATCATTTAAAACTATTGATTTATATTCTAATAATTCATTTAAAGTACTTGGTGATGCACTTGGAGCTATTTTTTTAATATTAGCACCTGAATTTGATAATATTCCTTCTAAAGCTTCCGAATCGCCTTTAACTCCATTAATAAGAAGAATATTAGGCTTATCCATTACGTTTGTAAAAGTACTAAATTCATTATTAACTTTATTTGTATCTCCCTCTGCTTCTACTAAAACTCTATAGCCCTTAAATCCACCTGAGCTTTGCTTATCTTTAAATACAAAGGAGTTCTTTCCTTTTTGTATTTGTACCTGCTGCTCACCTACTTTATTTCTTCCTGAAAATAATGTAAGCTTTGCCTTTGTTGCATAATTTGATTTTATATCAATAGAAACCGAAAACTCCTCTCCTACTGATATATTATCTGGTACCTTAACATTATCAACGTAAATTTCTTCGCCTTTTTCTCCTGTAATTTTATATACTTTAAAATCTATTTTTTGTTCATTTATTAATGGTGTAGACTTTAATATATCACCTTGATTTTCTTCACCATCGGTTATTAAGACTATTCTTTTAGACCCACCTCTTTCAAATAATCCTAAAGCACTTTCTACTGCTTCTTGAATATTTGTTGCTGTAACCACTGGCTTTTCGTCTATAGATTTATATTCCTTTTTCTTATTTAGAACTTTATCAATTTTTGAATTATCTCCAAATAAAACTACTCCAGCTTTATTTCCTCTTGGCATTGACTCTATAGCTGTAGATATAAAATCTTTCCCTGATTCTTCAAAGTCACTTGCACTCTCTGATACATCCAATAAGAATACAGTTGATATATTTCTACCTTTTAAATTTATAGTTATATTTCCAAATGCTAATATTAAAAGCGTAAAAACTACTATTCTACTTATAAATATTGCAATTTCATTTTTACTCCATGGTTTATATTTTTTAAAGCTATAATACATAAAGGCAAAAATTATTGGAATCAATATTAAAAAGTATAAATTTCCTATTTCTATTTTCATCTCTTCTTTGCCTCCTAATTTCCTCTCTTATACATAATCCATTCAAAAGCTACTACTGAAATAGCTAATATTACAAGTAATGGAGAAAGATTTAAACCTCTTTTCAAATCAGCCTTTGCATCACTTATATTTTCACTTTCACCAATATTATTTATATTAGTGTTACTTTCCTTTTCTGATGGAAAGTTAACTGAAAATAATTCTTTTTCTTCTAAAACATTTAGCTTATAAATCCCAAGTTCACTCTCTTCTTTTATCTCATCACCTGATTTTATTTCTAATGTATTTCCACTTGGATATGTTAAAGTAATATTATTATCTAAGGATACACCTTTAGCTATTATTTTTTCTCCAGCTTTAAAGTTGCTTTTATACACCATTCCACTTGATATTAAATTTTCTCCTAATTCATACATTAATACAGGAAATTCCTTTTTAAGTGCAAAATCACTATTGTGAAGATCAAAAGATAAAGCAGCTATTTTTCTTCCATCAACTTCTCCCTTAAAACCTATATAACTTTCATCTATATTTAGGAAGCCTCTTCCGTAATAAGGAATTTCTATTGCATTATACTTAGCAGCAGTAAATGTTGTATCTTCTAGGTACTTTGAAAGTTCTCCTATAACAGCTTTAGCCTCTCCCCCTTCTCCTCCTGAAACAACATTAAAGAATTCATTTGAAGCTGGATTAATAAATAGTATGCTTCCTTTCGATGGCATTATATCCGGAGTAATATTATCAAATACATATAAATCATATGCATCTGCACTTGTTAAGTTTGATGCATCATTAGTCTTATATACTTCTGTATTTTCAATGCTGCCAAAGGCTCTTTCTAAAAATAGATTTTGTTCTGTAACTATAAGAACCTTATTTACCTTTTTCTTTCCTACAACATGGCTATAAGTGTTGTCCCCTAAAATCATATCTTTTCTAGATAATTCTCCCTTTAAGACTTCACCATTTATTTTAGGTAAATCAAAAGTTAATGTTTTATTTTCTCCTTCTTGTAATTGCAAGCTTTCAACAGCAGCAAGTTCTTCTCCATCATAAAGCGAAAAATCTCCTTCATAAACTCCTGTTCCTCTATTTGTTATAGTTGCTATAACTCTTACCTTATCCTCTAGGAATTTATGAGATACATTGTCTACAGATGCATTTACCCCTGAATTTGCTAATGATACAACCTTTCCATTTACATCACCTAACGAAAGTTCTTTATCTGTAAAAGCTATAACTTCATATTCTTCTTCAATTCCTTGGCCTATTGCCTTTATAAATGATAAAGTATCATTTATATCTCCAGTATTATAACTTTGAGGTATTGATTCAATTATTTCATTAGAAACTTCTTTATTAAAATCTCCATTTTGTAGTAAGTTACTACTTCCATCAAAGCTTATTATAAAAGTATTAGTATCATCCTTTGTTGATTGTAAAAACTCCTTAGCAAGGGCTTTACTTTCATCTAGCCTAGTATTATTACCATATTCAGCACTCATGCTTGCAGTATTATCTAGTACTAAAATAATATTTTTATAACTCTTACCTCCAAAGTTTAAAAAAGGTTTCATTAAACTTAAAATAAATAAAAGTAATATTATTATTTGCAAAAGTAACATAATATTTTTTCTTAGCTTTTCCCATGGAGTGTTTGCTCTAGTATTTTTATAAACTTCATTCCACAAAAGTGTTGAAGATATAACCTCTTCTTTATACTTTCTTTTTAATATATAAAGCATTATTAAAAGAGGAATTGTTATTAATAAAAATAAGGGCCATAAATTTGTGAATCCCATAACATAATCCTCCTAATACAATACTCTTTTCTTGCTAAACTCACCTAATATTATTTCTTCTATTTCCATAGATGAATTTACACTTATAAATTTACCACCATATTTTCTTGTAATATCCTCAATAGACTTTTTATAAGACTTTAAAGTATTTTTATACTCTTTTATCAAACTTGGAGTTAAACTCATTTTTACATTTTCACCTGTCTCACTATCTATAAAGGTAATTTCATTATTAAACTCTGGATCAATTTCTTCATTTGATAATATTTGAACTAGTATTATATCTTGCTTTTTAAAAGCTAAATACTTAAGAGCATCTTCTAAATCTTTTAATCCATCATTATTTAAAAAATCAGATACCACTACAGATACACCTCTAGGAGTTAATGGTCTCTTTTTTATACTACTTGTAAGATCTGTTTTACCATCAAATTCAATATTTTCTAACTCTTTTAATATCCTTTGAAAGGCTTTGTTTCCAGCTGCTGATTTTATACTTTGTATATCACCATTATCCATAGTACTTATATTTACTCTATCTAGATTATTTAAGGCAATATAGCTTAGAGCAGCAACAACTTTCAATGCTGTATCTTTTTTGTTTTCATTTCCATAATCCATTGACTTACTTTTATCAACAAAGAAATTAAAAACACCTTCTCTTTCTTCCATAAAAACCTTTATAAAAAACTTATCAAATCTACCATATGCATTCCAATCTATTCGTCTAAAATCATCCCCTGGAGCATATTCTCTATAATCAGAAAACTCTACAGAAACTCCTTTTGCTTTTGACTTTCTTCCTCCTTGTGTTCCTGAGGAAAGCTTAAAATTTATATGCATATTTATTTTATTTAGCTTTTTAAAAAAGTCCTCATTAAATATCCTTTCACTCATTTTTACACAACCTTTAAATCTTCTAGTATCTTATCTATAATACTTTCTTCTGTTAAACCTTCTGTTATAGCATCAAAATTTAATATTATTCTGTGCCTTAAAACTGGATAAGCTAAAGCCTTAATATCCTCAAATGATACATTTAATCTACCTTCCATAACTGCTCTTACTTTTGCCCCACTAATAATACCTTGTGCAGCTCTTGGACTTGCTCCTGCTTCTACATATCTCTTAATAAACTCTGAAGCTTCTGGAATTTCTGGATGAGTTGCTAAAATAAGCTTTAATGCAAATTCCTTAACTGCTTCTGCAAGTTTTATTTCTCTAATTATTTCTCTTATCTTTAATATTTCATCGCCTTCAAGAACAGCATCAATTTGAACTTTATTATTAGTTAATGTTAAATCCATAATTTCTTTAAGCTCTTGAAGATTTGGAAAATCTACATTTAACTTAAATAAGAATCTATCTAATTGTGCTTCTGGAAGTGGATATGTTCCTTCTTGTTCTATTGGATTTTGAGTTGCAAGCACCATAAATGGTTTTGCCATTTCATAAGTTGTCTTACCAACTGTTACTGTTTTTTCTCCCATAGCTTCAAGTAAAGCAGATTGAGTTTTAGGAGTTGCTCTATTTATTTCATCTGCTAATAGTAAATTTGTAAATACAGGTCCTTTTTCAAATTTAAATAAAGTTTTATCATTTTCTTTAACTACTATATTTGTTCCAACTACATCTGCTGGCATCAAGTCTGGTGTAAACTGTATTCTAGAAAAACTTAAGTTTAATACCTTTCCAATTGTCTTTACTAATTGAGTTTTCCCCATTCCAGGCATACCTTCTAAAAGCACATTACCATCTGCAAAAATAGCAATTAAAACATTTCTGATTATATCCTTTTGTCCTATTATCCCTTTTGATATTTCTTCTTCGCATATTCTTATTTTCTCTGAAACTTCTATAATTTCTTTTTCACTTATTTCCATCTTTCTCACCTCTTAGTTTAATCCTTCAAAATAATCCTTTATAAGATCTTTTAAACTTTCTGGAAGATTACTATTATTTGCACCTTCTAATGCACTGTTAGTATAATCTCCTATTACCTTATCATAATTTATTTTATTTCCATCTAAATTAAATCCATTCTCAGTTTCTATAGTTTGGGAATTTCCCTCTTGATTTTTATTTCCAGTTAGATTTTCATCATTTCCTACTTCTCTTCCAGGGATATATATTTGCTCCCCTTCTTTATTTTCTAAATCATTTTCTGTACCTTCATTACTTCCCATATTCCAGCCAGTTCCACTTCCATTTCCGCTTCCATTTCCACTTCCACTACCTGATCCATTTCCTTCGCCTTCGCCTTGTCCTTCGCCCTCTCCTTGACCTTCTCCTTCGCCTTCACCTTCGCTTTCGCCTTCACCTTCGCTTTCGCCTTCTTTATCTCCAGGCTTCTTTCCACTACTATTATTTTGTGAATTTTGAATAGCCTCCTTTAAACTTTCTGCATCAAGCTTTCCATCTAAAACTGAATTTGAAGCTTCACTTAAGGCCTCTGAAAGATTTTCATCGCTTACACTATTAGCAGCATTTGCAAGAGCTTTTGATAAATTATTCAGCTCACTACTACTCATATTTCCCAGGGATTTTTTTAAGTCTCCTAAAGCCTTTTCTAATTTTTCTTTATCCTTAGACAATATTGCATCTGCAAGCTCTTTACCTTCCTTCTTTTTCATAAGCTCATTAGTCAATTTATTTAAGTCTTTCTTTGCGCCTTCTTCTTTATCTTTATTAAACTCATCTAATAAATTCTTCTGAGTCTTTTCTATAGCAGATTTACTTTTATCATTCTTTGCTTCATTCTTTTTATCTTCTAGCTTCTTTTCCATTCTTTCTAAAGTTTTATTTACATCAAGCTTCTTTTCGCTTTCCTTTAACTCCTTCTTTGCATCTTCTAATATCTTTTTTATAGCTTCTTTTTCTTCTTCAGTTAATTCTTCTGATTTTTCAACTAACTTCTTTTCTTCTTCGATTTTTTTAATAAATTCCTGTTGATATTTATTAAATTCTCTAATTGAATTAGCTTCTTTTTTAGCTGAAGTATCTATAAATGAAGTCATAAAACACATTATTATTAATCCTAAAACTATAAATATTTGCTTTTTATCTACAGTTATTTTTAAATTACCTTTTATATTAAAATTTTTAATAAATGATACAGTATCTTTCTTTTGAGCAATTGAAATATTATCTTCTTCATTTATAAATTCTAAAGAAGTAGTAACTCTTTCATTTAATCCTTTTGAATCAACTATTAAAGCAACACTTTTTTTATCAGGTGCTTTTATAAATCCATATATTATTATTGAAATTAATCCTAAAGCTAAAACACTAAGAGAAACTTCTTCTACATATGGAAATGTTATAAATAAAGATATTAATAGTAAGCATAAGATTGAGCATAGTAGGTATTTTAAACCTACTATGCTCAAGTTTATTATGAAGTTCGCCCTAATTCTTTTTGATGCCTTTTTTATAAAGGTTAATATTTCATTATTTAAAGAATTCATAGCTTTACTCCTTTACTTTATTCTTTGTCTTAATCTTTACCTTCTTATTTCTTTTTCTATTTAGTGGATTTAACCTTCTAGCTGCTAAATATAAGAATATAAAAGTTAATATTCCTTGAATTCCTATAGAAATATATTCAGCATATTTTGAAATTCCTATTTCTGTAAGCATATAAAGAAAATCATTTCCAAGTCCTACTTGATTTGAAAGCATGCTTCCAAAACCAACTGCTGGGCTTAAGTATACTATAGGTGATATTGTTGGAGGTGTAGTAATTGGGCCTCCACTTAACCTCAACATAGTAATCATCCAAATTACATAAGCTATAACTATAGTACCTACAAATATAAATAATACTATTGCATAGGTTAAAGCTGTTGCAACTTTTGATGTCTTAACATATGTTGAAACAAATACTCCTATTGCCCCAACAAATATTGTATTAATAATAAATGATAATATAAGCACTAATATATTACTTATTTTCACTCCACCAATTAAAGCACAAATTGCATATAAAGGTATTGTACATACTATTAACATTATTACCTTAAGTGATGATGCTAATAGCTTACCAATTATTATTTGAAATGGACTTAATCTAGTTGATAGCAGTATATCTAATGTTTGCTTTTCTCTTTCTGAACATATTGAAGTTGCTGTTAATGATGGTACTATAAACATTAAAAGTACAGCTTGAGCAACTGCCATGCCTATATAAAGTATTATTGAACCTTGCATATTCAATCCACTTGCATAAATCTCATTACTATAAGTATTGTAAAATAATAATGTTCCTGCTGATAAAATAGATATATAAATAAGCAACATAATTGTAAATCTAGGTGTTCTTACAGTTAATCTGCTCTCATTTCTTAAAACTGGATTCAATCTCATTTTAACTCCCCCCTCTAATTATCATCCTCTGTAATTTGTATAAATACATCTTCTAAATTCCCAACAGCCTTAGCAAAACCTATTACAGATACCTCTTGTGTAACTAAAGCTTTTAATATTTCCTTAGCTTCTTTATCGCCTCCTGCTACACTAGCTGTAACCTTGTTTCCATCTAATGAAATTTCCTTAACATCTGGTATTTGTTTTAGAACCTCTATTGCTTTTTCTGGATTTTCCATAACAGTTATATTGATAGGGGCTGTACCTGAAGCTCTAAGCATAACTTCTTCAACAGTTCCTTCACATACTATAGATCCATTTTTAATTATTCCAATCCTAGTACATATTTCTCCAAGTTCAGAAAGTATATGAGAAGAAACTATGATTGTCTTTCCCATTTCCTTAAGATTTTTTAATATTCCCTTCATTTCAAATCTTGCTCTTGGATCCATACCTGAAGCCGGCTCATCCAATATTAACAACTCTGGATTATGAACTAAGCACCTTGCTAAACATAACCTTTGTTTCATACCTCTTGATAACCCATCTACATTTGCATCCCATTTATCTTGTAGATTAACAAGTTCTAGTAAATCCATAGATAACTTTCTAGCTTCTTCACCAACAATACCATATATTGAAGCATAAAATTCTAAGTATTCTATAGCTCTTAAATTATCATAAACACCAAAGAAGTCTGGCATATATCCTATTTTGTCTTTTAATGCTTTATTATTTTTTATTGCATCTATTCCATCTACATAAACTTCACCACTATCTGGGGAAAGTAATCCAGAAACTATTTTCATTGTAGTACTTTTTCCTGCTCCGTTTGGTCCTATAAATCCAAATATCTCGCCTTTTTCTATTTCTAAGTTTAGTCCATTTAATGCCTTAAACTTACCATAGGATTTTTCAAGATTCTTTATAACTAACATTATTTTTCCCTCCCCTTAACAGTTATTCTTGGAATCATTGATTGCCCTTTCATCTCATCAACAGTTACCTTTATTTTCACAGTATTATTTTCAATATAGTTTTCAATATCCTTTATCTTTTCAAAACCTTGAGATAATGTTATCTTTTCATAATTACTAGTTTTATAATTATATATAAACTTCTCTCCATTTTCTCCACCATTATAACCATATCTATCAACACCAGATTTTACCATAACTTCTGTTACATCAATGTTATCATCAATTTTATAGTCAAATATAATATCACCTTGACCATATATATATCCACTATATTCATCTAAATGAACATTTGAAGATGAGTTAACTGAATCAACTTTATATGAGAAGAATCCATCAGGGAAGTTTAAAGTTCCATCTTTACTCTTAAAATCAATATCTACATCTTGGATTATTGCTGTTGTATCGAATTTTGATATAGACTTTTTACCAAAATCTATTCCGTATTCTATAGATAAATCAGTAATGGCAATAAGTTTTATTTCTTTATTTATATATAATTCATCAGAAACCGACGCTAATAAACTTGATGTTCTTAAAATATTTTTATACTCTTCAGTCTTTAACTTTTCTTTATCATTCCATCTTGCATCATAATATTTTTGATTCAAGGTATCTGAATAAGCTTGAAGCCCAGCTCCTCCAGATGTAGCTGCTCCTTCTATCGCCTTTTCCTCACCTTTAGGTAACTCTCCAAGATCCCATACATTTTGTCCTGCAACTAAAATTAATTTATTTATATTTTTATCTAAATTGTTTTTTACAGCTCCATTTAAATTCCCATCAGATAAATTAAAGTTTGAATCAATCTTAGGAATAACTTGTTCCTTGCCTATAACTTCAAAAGTTTTCATATCTAATGCATCGCTATCAGCAAATGTAAAATAAGAATTATTTCCCTTATAGGTTGTTTTTACTCTTAATCTATCTTTTATTTCTTCTTCTGGATTACCATAATAGTGCGTATCTTGTGTAATATAGTTCATAGTTACATCTTCTGGCTTTTCTATAATTACATCTTCCTTATATTTTGTTCCTATCCCTATATATCCCTTTGCTAATCCTTTGCCATCCTTATCTACTGAAACTATATTGTTTTGATTTAAAATTACATCATTAACTCTTGTTGATGAACCCATAAAATAAATAACTAAGGCAAATACAATTGATATTGCTGGAATAGCTATCCAAGTTAAATCTCTTTTATTTAACTTCTTTAAAACTATATAAAGTACAACACCTATAATTAATGCATATAAACCAAATACTACTATTAATGACTTAGTTCCTACTATTTCATTTATCGGGATACTTTGCATAAGCTCTCTTGCTCTGTAATACCCCTGTCCCATATATCCACCATTCATATTCTTATCAAAAATACCATTTGCTGCATCTGTAAGAATTAGACTTAAAAATTGACTTGCATCTTTTGATGATATTAATGGTTCTAGCCCTAAATCAAAAGTTGTTATTAGTATTTCACCTCTACCTTTTTCGATAGAATAAACTAATGGCTTTTCTGATGTCCCATTTTTAATTTTTGCATCTTTAACTTCTAAATTAGAAGTTATAAGTTTTAAATTATCTTCTACTAAAGTTAAATTTTCTTCTTTAACCCCATTAGATTTTACTTGTAAAAAGTCTTTATCAATACTTCCTATGGTTTTTGATTCATTAGCACCTGCACCTAATATTAAAGTTCCACCTTTATTAATCCATGAATTTATTGCATCATACTGCTCTTTTTTTAAATTAGACATATTATAGTTATTTATTATAATTGCATCTAATCCATCTATGTTTAAATTATTTTCTCCTATTATGTTTTCATCAAGATATACGTTTTCAATTGTTCCTTCAAATCCTCTACTTGAATCAAACTTTACATTACCAATATATCCAAGCGAAGTAGCATCATCAGTTAAAACTCCTGTAAATAAATTTGTTTCTGTTACTCTTCCATTTGATATTAATGTCTTCTTTTGAGATAAAACTTTTCCATCTTCAACAATATTAACTGTCATTTTACTTGAATTTTCTAATACCTTTACAGGTATTGTAACTTTACTTATTTCACCTTTAGTTAATGAAACTTCTTTACTATAAGCATCATAAGTTCCCATATTGGAACTAGCTACTCTTACTTCTATTTCACCTATAAAATCTCTTTCCAAGCTATTAACTTCTACTGTTACAGGTATATATTTCATAGCTCTATACTTACCTTGAATTCCATAACTAACTTTTATTTCGTAAGCTTCTGATTCGCTAGTTTTAGCATTTACTGTTATATTAGTAAAAGAAAAACTTATAACTATTAAAGCTATAAAAGTACTTATCATACTCTTTTTTAAAAATGACTTCATTACTATTCCCCCTAGGTTACATATTTTTAATCATATGTCTTAATTGTATCCTAATTAATATAACTTTCTCTTAACAATTTCTTAAAATTTTCTTATTTTTAACATATACTGTAAAATATAACTATTATATAAACTTATTATCTAAAATCTCAAAAATAATTACTATACACATATTTATATTCCATATTAAATTTCTAAAATATCATCTTTTGCTTATGGATATATTCATTTAATACTTCCCCATTAAATCTTAGAAATTATATAATAATGTATTTTAAAAATTTTTTTATTATTTCTCCACAAAAAAACAATCTCTACCATACCTTAAAGATTATTTTAATTTTATATATTTTTATTTTCTATATCTTTCTTCCAACTTATTTATATCTTCTTTACTATCTACCCATTCTTCCATGTATCCACAATTGCAACATAAATATCTTGAAATATTTACAGTACCATTTAAAAATCCTGCTGGAATATTATTTCCCGTTCCATATATCCCAGTTTCACCAGGGATCCTTAAAATTTTTTCACCGTTACATTTAGGACATATCTTTTTATTTTTCATAGCTTAACACTCCTTTTAAATTTATTTATGTAATATTTATCTCAATATACAAACATAAAACCATTTATAAAAACTGATAGAATAAATCTATTAATTAAACTTTTTCTATAAAACTCATATATATATATTCTAAAAATTATTTAATATTAATTTAGTTAATTGCTAATATTAAATAACTCATACATATCATTTTTTCTGTCTTCATGAAAATCTATTGTATAAATATCAAGGTATGTCTTTTCTACATTTCTAATAATATCCTTTTCTAAAAGAACATTATTTACTTTAATCAAATTTTTTAAATCATAATTGTCTCCAAATACTCCGTTTGTAATATTAACTTTATATCCATCATTAAAATGAATTTTATAATAAAAACTCGGATATTTTCTATTTCTCCACTTTATTCCTATATCTCCTTCTTTTATATCAGAATAGCTATATTCCTTTTCTAAAGACTTTATAATATTATGTTTTTTAATTTTATTTTCATAAAAGATCGTATATTTATTTAAGCTATAAATAAAAAACAATATTAAAGAAATCAAAATAGAATAAAAAATTCTAGAACATAATTTATTTTTTCTTTTACAAATTATATCCCTTGTCCTTATTTTTATCTTTATTTTGAAGTAAATCATTACTAATATTATTGCTGGAATTAATAAACATACTATATTATCAAATATCTTCGTTGTTATTAATAAATAGTTGTCATTAAATGCTTTAATAAAACTTTCAATTAAATAAGATACTCCAATAAAATGTAAAACAAATATTATTACTATTAAAATAAAAATCCCTAGTCTCTTAAAAAATTCTCCTATTGATCTTGCTTCAAAAAGCCAATTGTATTGATACATAAATAGCTCCTATTTAAAATTCATTATACTTTCTATTTCCTACTTAAAATTAAATAAATAAAAATACTCATACTTACTGAATATGTAATACTTCTAATTATTGTAGCAGAAATGCTTTCTCTTCCGAAAAGAATTTTAATTATAATATCAACTAAAACTAGGACTACAACTAAAAAGAATATTAATAATCTATTTTTACAACATTCTTCATCCTATTATAATTTACCATAACTGTGAAAAACACTAATGAACTTATCGCAACACTTACCACATATCGAATCAAAATGTTAAGATCTATCATTACCTCACTTGCCTCTTCTGAAACAATTTAATTATTTAATAATATAAAAATATTTACTAATAATCTAATACTTAATAATTAGAATTGATTTTCTTCTCGTTAATTATATATATTTATTTTAAAAGAACTTTTAATTATTGTAAATACTTACATATATTCAACAAATTAAATATAACTATATATATTTACATTTAATTTACACATTGATTTCTTATAATTAAAATAACCACCCAAACAGGTGGTTACTCTAATATATTCACATATAATTTTCTTATTGCCTCTTCTTATGTATGTCAATTTTTATTAAAATCAACTTCAATTAAATCCTATTTTCATAACTTTTAAGTAATCTTATATAATGATTTGCTTCTCTTAATACATGATCAGCCATAAGTGGAAGCATCATGGATTTTATTTTACACTCATCAATTCCTTCTGTACCTGATTTTTTAAAATCTCTAAAATTAATAGTTTCTGTTAATGTATTATCAGTAACTCCTAACATTCCTGTAGAATCCATATCCATAGTACTTTGAATTAAATCATTATATACCTTTACAAATTCATCTGCTGTTCTTATTAGTTTTCCTTCAGAAGGGTCTAATAATCCTCTTATAAAAGAAGCATGTTCAAGCATAATATGGTCCCAAAACAACTCAGCATCCTTAATATTTTTTTCTTCAATATCTTGATCATTTTCCAAAGAATAAACATATGAACGATATAATTTTGCTTCATGTATTAAGTGATCTAAAAATGTAGGATAACTTGCCGTAAATATATTACATGCTAGTACTTCATTTAAAACCTTTGTTTTAAAATCTATTAAGCAATCAAGTAATTTTATAGCCATACTATTAAGCCTCTTCACAGAACTTTTTGTCTTATTATCATAATCTTTATGATTTTTTCCCTGTAGTTTTGTCTCTATAATTGTTATTTTAGAATTTATTTCTATACCAGTATAATGTTCTGTTTTTCTTTCTGTACTTAAAGTGTAATCAGTATAAAGTTCTCCTGAATCTAATACCTCTTCTCTAATTCTTCCATGACTTAATTTTATAGTATCTAATAAAAGTTTTTCAAATTGTAGTTTATAGTTATCAGCTTCTTTAGCAAGCTTAACATTTTTAGGGGTAAATCCAGCCTCTAAAAAAATAGCATGCTCTTTCATAATTCGTGCATAAAATAAATGTAATTCTAAAGATAAAAAAATATATCTTTTACGTGCTAGCATGTCTTTTCCTCCATAAGAATTTTATTATAGTATATTTATAAAATTCATTTTATGTTCATACTAAGAAATTAATTTCATAAAGTAATCTTTATATGCTTAATTTTGTATAGAATTAATGCTAGTAATATATTAAAAATCTAATATACTACTAGCATTAAATCAAATATAAAACCCTAAACCCTATATTATTCTCTTAAATCAAATATGCACGAACACCCTAAACTTCCTTGACTTTTCATAATTTCACTGTATTCTATAAATTCCACTTCATAGCCTTTTTCTATAAGCATTTCAGTTACAGATTTATTACTGCTTAATAGCTTCTTATTTCCTAAATATACATAATTAGTTGCTAAGTCATCTGCATCTTTCTTAGATATTTCATATAAATTATTTATATATTTTTCTATTATCTTTTTATCATAAACATAAGGTGATATAACTGCACTTCCTTTATCTAGGGTATTGAAAACACAATCTAAATGTATTTTACTAGTATCAAAATTAACTGGAATAACTTTAGTATTATTTTTCATATTAATTAAAACTTCTTGAAGCTCATTGACAGCCTGGATAGATGTTCTGCTACTAATTCCAACAAAAATAACATCTTGATACTTTATAACATCCCCGCCCTCTATATTATTCTTCATTTCATAATATTTTATATTATTATCTTTTTTACAAACTTCATAAAACTCTCAGTTTCAATTTTTCTCTCTTTTTCTTTCATCTTACTTACAAAAAGCAAATCATCAATTACAAAACCAATATCTTGAGTAAATACTTGTTGAGTAGCATTTTTATTTATATCTATAAAATATAGCTTTATATTATTTTTACTTAATGCATTTATAAAGTTATTATACTGACTATAAAGCAAATCATAGTTTATTTTGTTATGATATTCATTGCTTTTATCTATTATTTTAAAGTTTACTGGGTAACATAATATACAAGATTTTAATTCATCACTTTGGCAATAATTATATATTTTCATCTCTTAACTCCTATACATATAATATTATATATTTATAGTTTCAATATAATCTTTATAATATTCACTTATGCAAAAGTCTAATAAAAGACTTTTTAATGTACTTTATATTTTATTATTTTTAATTATTAACAGGATTCTTTATACTTGAATATATTAATAGGGATAAATTATATATAGGAGACCTTTATGAAATATTTTGTTAAAACAAGTGACAATTCTAGAATTGCTGTAGAAGACTTAAATTCTGAAGCAGAGAAGACCATATTATTTATACATGGATGGCCATTAAATCATAGTGTGTACGAGTATCAATTAAACTTCTTTCCTTCTAATGGATACAGATGTGTTGCTATCGACTTAAGAGGATATGGTGATTCTGATAGACCTTACAACGGATATGATTATAATACAATGGCCGCAGACATAAAAAAAGTAATAGACGTTCTTAAATTAAATGATATAACTTTAGTTGGACACTCTATGGGTGGTGCAATATCCATAAGATATATGTCTAATTATAATGGTCATGGTGTATCTAATCTTTGTTTAATAGGTGCTGCTGCACCTAGCTGGGTCAAAACAAGAGAAGTTCCTTATGGATATACAGATGCGGAAGTTACTACGTTTATAAATGCCTCTCTTAATGATAGGCCTAAATTCATTAGCGGTATTTCTGATTTATTTTTCTACCAATATGTATCTCAACCTCTTTTAAACTGGTTTAACAACATAGCCCTATCTGCTTCACCATGGGCTACTACTCAAGGACTAATTAGCCTAAAAAATGAAAGACTCTTTAATGATATCCCTAAAATAAAAGTTCCTACACTAATTTTACATGGAATACACGATAAAGTTTGTCCTTATGAATTTGCTGAGTATTTAGATGAAAATATTGAAATTTCTATATTGATACCTTTGAAAGGAAGTGGTCATGCTGCCTTTATTGAAGAAAAAGATATAGTAAATGATACTCTTCTTAAATTTATGGAAAACAAGCTAAAGTAATGATAATAAATCTATCTCACAATATATAATTTTTAATAGGAGCTGTTTTAAGTCAGCTCCATTAAATTTTATAAGTTCAAATATTTTTATAATTAATTTTTATCAACTTTTATTGAAATTTTAATAACAAAGTCATCACCAATACTACTAGCTATTTCATCTATTAATACTTCTTCATAAGAATACCCATTAATTCTTAAATTATTTTCTTCTATATATTTTATCATTTTCTCATAAACCTTATAAACTTTATCATAATATCCATGTGAATATCCTACTAAATAAAGCCCTTTTGGCTTTAAAACTAAATCTTTATATTTTTTCTTTTCTATTACCTTACTAAAATAATAACTATATTTATCAAATCTTCTATTAATTAAATTTTCTTTATTTATAATTGATCCTACTGGATATCCATAATCCAAATCATTATCAATACAGTATTTTATATGTTCTGTATATGTTTCAATATCATAGTCATCTTCCGTTTCATTTACTGGATTGCTTAATACTATATACTCTTCCTCTTTTTCTTCTAAAACTAACTCACTTGTGGAATTAATTCCAACTTCTATTAAGTTTAATTTTACTTCTAAAAGTTTTTGAATCCTTTTAAGGTTATGTATTTCTTTTTCAACTTGCTCTTTTTCATATTTTAATAATTGTAATGTGTTTTCCGGATTTCTTTTATCTAAAAATTTTTTAATTTCTTTTAATGGCATACCAATTTCCTTTAATACTGATATTACATTAAAAACTTCCAACTGATATTTTGAATAATATCTATATCCATTACTCATAACCTTTTCTGGCTTAAATAAATCTATATCATCGTAATGAAAAAGAGTTTTCTTTTTTATTCCACAAAGCTCTGCAAATTCTCCAGTTGTATAATATTTTTTGAAATCTCCTTTCATAAATAGTAAACCTCCTATTGACTATTCCCTTACTGGATACTTTATTATAAGAAAAGAAAAAAATCAATTAAGATTTAGGAGTGTTAGATATGAATAATTCACTTGGAAAGGAAGTTACCTTTTTAAGTCTTATAAAATTTACTTTACCAACAATTATAATGATGGTATTCTTTTCTCTTTATACAATTATTGATGGTATATTTGTTTCTAGGTATATTGGATCAAATGCTCTTTCTGCAATAAATATAGTATACCCTGTTATTTGCATATTAATAGGAATAAGTGTCATGATGGCCACAGGTGGAAGTGCTATTGTGGCAAAATTTATGGGAGAAGCTAAAGATAAAGAAGCAAGAGAAAGCTTCACTCTTATAACAATAACTTCAATAATATTTGGACTAATAATAGCTATATTTTCTTTAATATTTATAAAGCAAATCATTTATTTACTGGGATCGACTGATAGTTTATATGAAAATTCTCATACTTACTTATTTACAATGTTACTTTTTACTCCCGTAATTATACTTAAAATGCTTTTTGATTATTTCTTAATTACAGCTGGTAATCCGAACTTAGGTTTATTAAGTGCAATCATAGGAGGGGTAACAAATATTATTTTAGATTATGTACTTATTGTCCCTCTAAATATGGGACTTGTGGGAGCTGCATTAGCAACATGTATTGGTTATTCACTTCCATCAATAATTGGAATTATATATTTCTTTAATAAAAAGAATACTTTACATTTTGTTAAACCTAAATTTAATTTTAAAACAATCTTATATAGCTGTAGCAATGGTTCTTCAGAAATGGTAACTCAAATATCATCTGCTGTTACAACATTTTTATATAATATAATAATGATAAAACTTTTAGGTGAAAATGGAGTTGCATCTATAACTATAGTTTTATATGCTCAATTTTTATTAGTTTCTGCTTATATAGGATTTACTTCTGGAGTATCACCGCGCATAAGTTATAATTTTGGTAGTGAAAATAATGAACAGCTTCATAAGATAATTAAATATAGTTATATATTTATAATGTTATTTTCAATATCTACTTTTATAATTTCAAAATACTTGTCACCATTATTAATTTCTATATTTGCTGGAAATGGAACTGAACTTTATGATATTACATTAAATGGATTTAACTTATTTCAAATAAGTTTCTTATTATGCGGAGTAAATATTTTTACATCTGGAATGTTTACTGCTTTTTCTAATGGTAAAGTATCTGCTTTACTTTCACTTTTAAGAACATTTATATTCTTATCTAGTGGCATAATATTTTTACCATCATTAATAGGTGTAAATGGTGTTTGGCTTGCAGTTCCTCTTGCTGAAATTATGACTTTAGTATTTTCTTTATTTTATATTTATAAATATAAAAATATATATGGTTACAGCTATAAATATTTTAAAGTCTATGCTTAAAGAAAAAAGTTAAATTAATCCACAATGTATTATAAAATAGTCACATATTGTAAGATTGATTTAACTTTTTCTTTTTATATTTCTTCTTTTAATATTTCACTTAATAACTCTGGATAATCGGTAAATAATCCATCTGCTTTATTTTTAATAAGTAATCTCATATATATTGGCATATTAACAGTATATATATTAACTTTCAAATTATTTTCATGTGCTTCTTCAATTAGTTCTCTTGATACAAATCTTAAATCTGGATGAATTGCATCTACATCTAACTCTTTTGCATACTTAATTACATCTTCAATTGGTTTATCATATAATATTCCTGTCTTTATACTACTATCCAAGCTTTTAACTATTTTTATTGAATTATGATTAAAGCTTGATAAAATTATTTGATTATTTAATTTATACTCATTTATTAAGCTAATTACATCTTCTTCAATTCCCTTATAATGAATCTCATCTGTTTTTAATTCTATATTTAATGTTATATCTTTCCCATTTATTAATCCTAGTATTTCCTCTAATGTTGGTATGATACACTCTCTATTATCTCTAAATAACTTTTTTCTATTTTTAAGTTTTCTTAATTCATTAAGAGTAAGATCCTTAACTAATCCTTTTCCTAAGTAAGTACGCTCTACATCTTCATCATGAATTACAACAAGTTTATTATCTTTTGTCTTATGCACATCTATTTCTAGTCCATTTGCACCTGATTTAATTCCTTCCTTTAATGCAAGCATTGTATTTTCTGGGTAATCAAAGCTTGCTCCTCTATGTGCAAAATTTATCATAATTCTCCTCCTTATATACCATACCTAAAATCAATCAAACTTTATCCTAAATATCAATTTATCTATTATTATTCCTATAAATATCCCAACAGTATAACAAATTAAATCAGAAAATAAAAATCCACGCCCTAATATTAATGCTCCTATTAAAGTGTTTCTTATTTTATTAATCCATTCTCCTTGGTATAGCTGTGAAATTTCTATTCCATAAGAAAATATTAAGGAGAATATTATAATCTTTCTTATATTAAATCTATTAAATAAAAATGCTAATCCTAAATAAACCATAGTTGCCCACAATGTATCCCCTGCATACTTACCTATAAAACTAGGTAAATAATTAATATATTTTCTTGAGACTAATCCAAAGCACATTGTAGTTAAAGTTAATAATAAATAAATTATTCTACTTCTGCCAAAATTACATTCTTTATTTTTAAGCAAAGTTCCAAGCTTTCTCATTTTATATAATCCTCTATTTTTCTATAAACTATTTCTTCTGGATATAACGCCATAACTGAATCATCATCTATTAACTTGTAATATTTCGTTGAGTAAGTAACAATAAATTTACTGTTTGGTAATTCAAACTTTAATATTTCACCATAACAGTTAGGTTTTCCTCCTGATGGCTCTCCTACTAGCTTTGCATTAGTTTCATTTATAAATTCATAGACATTTAAAAGGGCTGATGAAAAAGTTCTTCTACCAATTATGACTTTTAAATTTTCACGTTTATTTATATAATTATTTGTTTTTATAAAATCTATAAGCGGTCTAATTAATCTAGAATCACCTCCAAGATTATCACTTAAATCCAATGTTAGTCTTTCAATAGAATTTTTATTAATATACTCAACTACATCATTTATCTTTTGACTTAATTTTATATCTCCATCTTCTCTACATGAATTATACTTTATATATATTTCTTTTGAATCTATCAAATGTTCATACCAAAAGTTTTCAAATTCATTTTTTGCATATATAGGTAATTTATATTCTTCTGTATATATCAATTCCTCTAAGGATACAGTCTCTGCATTACATTCAAAATCATTTACTTTAATCTTGACTTTATCTACTGAATCTATTAATAATAATCCATAAAGTACATCAGCTGCTTGAATATATTTCATGCTCTGCTCTTTAAATAAAAATTCATTTTCATAGGAGATTATTTCTTTTAGTTCTTCTATAATTTCATATATTGATATATTCTCAATTGAGCTTACCTTTTTATACAACAAATTTTTATATTTTTCAGTAGTCTTTATTATATAAATTTCATCATTAAACCAATAAAACTTAAATGGTAAATACTTTTTTACTGGAAAAATGATAGAAGTATGTGCATCCTTTACTGATGCAACAATTCTACTTAACTCAACCTTCATATCATCGTAATCTAAATTATTTACTATTGATTTTAAATAATTTATTTTTTCTTCAAACTCATCTCTTGATATATGAAAAAATAAATTTTTATGTCTTTTTATTAAGTTTTCTTTTAAATAATCTATATCTTCAAACCATTTTTCTTCCCATGTATTACTCATTATAGCTCCTTTATTTTATTAAGTTTATTATATTAGTTATTATAAATTACTTTTTACTATATTTTTTATAATAAATTTAATTTATATCCTATTATTTACTATATCATTATTAAAGAATAAAGAGACGCATTTATTTCAACTAAACTTTTACTAGTTAGTTAAATAATCACGTCTCTTTCTTTTTAAGATTATCTACTTAGTTAAACCTTAATAATATTAATCTTTTTAATACCTATAAAAATAAAATATTTCTAATATAATTTTATTCTATTCTTATTCTATTTTTATTTGCCCCATCATACCTTCTTCTTCATGTTCTAGTATGTGACAATGATACATATATGTTCCTATATCATTAAACCTTACTATAAGTTTTACTTCTTCGTCAGGATTAATAAATACAGTATCTTTCCATCCCATTTCTTCTGGTAAAGGCTCTTTGCCATTCCTTGTTAGAACTTGAAATTGTGTTCCATGTATATGAAACGGATGTCCCATAGAATGCATCATTGTGGCTGGATTTGTAACTGTCCAAATTTCTGTTTCTCCGTATTTACCTACTTCATTTATTATATCCATATCAAACTCTTCACCATTTATGGATACCATATGTCTCATTCCTCTAAGCTCAAACCTTCTTTCTTTAGTTACATTTTCTTTTGTCATTCTATTTATGGTAGTTAAGCTATTAGGTATTTCATTTTTATCTTCTACTTTTTCATTAATATTAAATGTCATTATGTTTTTGTTATCACTTTTTAATTCTATTTTAGTTCCAACTTCATACTTTGAAAAATCAACTATTATCTCTGCTCTTTCCCCAGGTGATAAAAAAATACTACTTTGTTTTATTGGAGCTTCTAAAAAACCTCCATCTGAAGCAATTTGATAAAATTCATTTTTATTACTTAAACTCAACTCAAAGTTGCTTGAATTAGCACCATTTACTATTCTAAATCTAACTTTTTCAGTTTTAACTTCTAAAGTTGGATCAATTGAACCATTAATAATTATTGTATTGCCTACTGCTCCATCCATCATATTTGTATCATATATAAAGCTTCCATCTTTATTAAAGCTTCTATCTTGAATAACTAATGGTATATCATTTACTCCATATTCCTTAGGGATGTTTAAACTTTTAGATACTTCATCTTCAATATAAAATAGCCCTGCTAATCCCTTATAAACTTGTGTTGCTGTACTTCCAATAAAATGTGGATGATACCATAAAGTTGCTGCTGGCTGATTTATAGTAAAGCTTGGCTCCCAAACATCTCCTGGTTGTATTCCTTGATGAGGTCCACCATCATTTTTACCATCTACCTCTAATCCATGCCAATGAAGAGTTGTTGCTTCCTTCAATTTATTATTAACATGAATATTTACCTTTTCTCCTTTATTTACTCTTATTACTGGACCTAAAAAGCTTCCATTATACCCCATAGTATCTGTTTCTTTATTAACTATGAAGTTAGTTTTTCCTTCTTGTGGTTCTAATGTAAATTCTGCTATATTTTCATCTGGATTTGTATCCTCTAAAAGTTCTGGTATTGGTAATTTATTTTTATCCTTATCTACCTTATTAGGATTATCTATCTGATTATTATTAATTATATTTGTTTCTTCTTTTCCATTTGTGTTTTTCATTAAAAATCCTTTAATAGAATTCTGCAATAAAGCATATATGATTACTATTGCTAAGGCAACGACTCCTACTATTATATATTTACTACCTTTCTTATTCATCTTACTTCTCCTATAAGTATTAATTATTATTTAATATTTATTATAAATAATAATTATGTGGAAATTATGAAGATACTTATATGTCATATATTAATATAAAAAACTTGTGGTTAAAAGTGAATTAAAAGCACACCAAATTTAATTGCTCCTTAATAGTAAAAGTTTTATTTTTTACTATTAATCAACATATCAAATAATGATGTGCTTTTTATTAAATATTAATTTAAATATTAGATGTTATGACAATCCTCATAAAGTCCTTCAACTTTTTCCCAGTCTATTACATTCCATATATTTTTAGCATAATCAGCTCTTAAGTTCTTATATTTTAAATAATAAGCATGTTCCCATACATCTATTGTTAAAATTGGAATAAGGTTATCCATAACTGGTGAGTTTTGATTAGCTCTCTTTACTATTGATAACTTTCCATCTTTATCTTTAACTAAGAATCCATATCCTGATCCAAATTGAGATATAGCTGCATTTGTTAATTCTTCTTTTAGCTTTTCTACGCTACCAAAAGTTTTATTTATTTCTTCAAGTAATTTTCCTTCTGGAGCTTTCTTTGGAGTTGGAGAAAGTACTGAGAAATATAAATTATGATTGGATACTCCACCACCATTATTTACTACTGCTGGTCTTATTTCTTCTGGTAAATCCTCTATATCTTTTATTAATTGATCTAAAGTCTTTCCTTTTGTATATTCTTCATAGCCTTCTAAAGCTTTATTTAAGTTAGTTTCATATGTTTGAAGATGCTTTCCATAATGTGTTTTTACTGTTTCTTCATCTATATATGGTTCTAATGCATCAAATGCATATGGTAAATTAATTTTGTTGTACATAGTTTATCTCTCCTTTATTTATGTTCCTACTATTATTTGATATATAATACAAACTAATTAATTATAAGTAAATATACTGAATCTTATATATCAAATATAATTTACCCTTATTTTGTAATTATTATGTATAGATTGTTAGTTATTATAATTCCTTTATTTATTATTTTTTATTATTTTCTTTAATATTAAATCTATTTTTTAACTATACCTCTAACAAATGCTTACGCTTATATACAATTAAACTAAATAAAAAGAACACTTTTAGAGACTTATAAGAATGATTATCTTCATAAAAATAACACAATTATTTCATATACTTTTTTTAACTAGTAATTAGGAGGATATCTATGGGTATTAACAGAGAAAAAATTAAAGTTTATGAAATGACTTGTACATCATGTGAAAAAAGAATTGAAAACACTGTGAAAAAAATTAATGGCGTAATAAGCGCCAAAGCAAACTATACTAAGGAAACTCTAGAAATTGAATATGATACTGACCTATGCAATCTAGATGAAATAAAAAAAGCTATAAATAAAGCTGGATATTCTACTGAAGCTTCAAGCAATTTGGGAACTATAGGAATACTTGTAATAATATTTATTATATTAATTCTTGGATTCAGAACTAGTGGTTTTGATATGGAATCAAAACTTAGTAATGCTTCATATGCTTTTCTTTTTATAGTTGGTATATTTACTTCCATTCACTGTGTAGGAATGTGTGGCGGCATAATGCTTTCTCAAAGCTTATCTTTTGCTAAAGAAAGCAAATCGAAACTTGAATCAATAACCCCTTCCTTATTATATAATATTGGTAGAGTTATCTCTTATACTATTTTAGGTGGAATAATTGGTGGGATAGGTTCAGTATTTTCATTATCAATTACTGCAAAAGCATTCATTCAAATATTTGCAGGGATATTCATGGTTATAATGGGTTTAAACATATCAGGCTTTAAATTTTTTAGAAAGTTTAGCATAAGAATTCCAAACTTTCTATCTCAATATAAAAGAAAATTTAATTCACCTTTTATTGTAGGACTTTTAAATGGATTTATGCCTTGCGGTCCACTACAAACTATGCAGCTTTTTGCGCTTGGTACAGGAAGTGCATTTAAAGGTGCTTTATCAATGTTCATATTTGCTTTAGGTACCGTTCCTCTAATGCTTACTTTTGGCGCAATTTCTGGTTTCTTAAGTAAAGGTTACACTAAAAAGCTTCTTAAACTTAGTGGCGTTCTTATTATAGTTTTAGGAGTAATAATGGGTAATAGAGGTTTAGCTCTTTCTGGAATAAATATAAATCCATTAGGTTTTATTATGAAAGGCTCTTATGCATCAAATGCTAGCACTGATTCATCTAAAGCAGTTATTGAAGATGGAGTTCAAATTATAAATATGACTGCTAATAATAATGGATATAGTCCTAATGTATTTTATGTTCAAAAGGGTATACCTGTTAAGTGGGTAATTAATGGTGAAAGCCTTAACTATTGTAATAATTCAGTAGTAGCTAACTCATTAAATATTCAGCAAAAACTTAAAAGTGGAGAAAATGTAATTGAATTTACACCAAATGATAAGGATATAAATTTCAGCTGTTGGATGGGAATGATTAGAGGCGTAATTAAAGTTGTAGATGACTTAGCTTCAGTTGATACATCTAAATACGATCCTTCACTTCCTAGTGCAAGTAATGGACCTAGTTGTTGTGCTGTTCCACTAAATAATTCTCCATCTTATCCAGAAACTTTAATTACAACTTCAAAAGTAACTGAAAAATTCCAAACAGCTATTATTAATGGCGTAGGTAACGAATTCCAACCATTAATATTAGTTGCAAAAAGTAATCTAGACTTTAATCTTACAATAGACTTAACTAATTATACTAATTATGAAGGTGAATATATAATATCCAGTGTTAAAGATGGAAGCACAGTAAGCTCCTTTATTGGACAGAAAGGAATATTTGAAATTCCATTAAACTTAGCTTCTACTGGAGGATATGCAATAACAAAAAATGATGAAATTCTTGGTATAATTGAAGCAGTTGATGATATGGATAATGCTGATTATGATGGAATTGTAAATAAATATCTTCGTTTTAATTAAATATTTTTAAGCTAATAATTATATATTGAGTGAATATATAATTATCAAAGGGGGGCGCGTTTCGCGCCCCCCCCTTTGTATATTACTAAATCTAGCAATTATAATAACTTTCTAATATTAATATATGCAATATAAAAATATTTTTAAATATATTCTTCTAATAAATAGAAAATTTATAAAGCATTCCATTATTTAAAGTCCTAAATTCTTAAATTATCAAAAACAATCCTAAATGTTGTACCTATGCCCTCATTTGATTCTACTTCTATATTCGCACAATGTAAACTTAATATTCTCTTTACTATAGTTAACCCTATACCATTGCCTTCTATTTTTTGACGACTTTTATCTCCTCTATATAATCTTTCAAATATAAATGGCAAATCCTCTTCCTTTATTCCTATTCCTGTATCTATAACTTCTACTATAATTTTATTATTATCTTTATATAAATTAATACTTACACTTCCTTCATTCTCTGTAAACTTAATTGCATTAGTTATTAAGTTTATAAATACTTGTCTTAACTGATCCTTGTCTCCAGGAATAATGTAAGTTTCATCTTTTTCTATACTATAATTAATTTTTATATTTTTACTCTTAGCTTCTAAATAAAAATCTTCAGCTAATTCAATAATAAATTCATCTAATAAAATATTCTCAAATTCTAAATTTATACTTTCATCTTCAAATTCTTTTAATACATCCAAGTTATTTAATAACTTTCCAAATCTTATTACTTCATCATTTAAAGATGATAATCTTTGATTAGATACTGGGAAAATCCCATCTATCATTGCTTCAAGGTTATTTTGTAAAACATTAAGAGGTGTCCTTATTTCATGGGATATATCTGACACAAGTCTCTTCCTTAACATATCCTGATTTTTTAACTTCTTACCTAATATATTTATACTTTCTCTTAATTCTTCAATTTCTTCAATATCACTTTTTGCATTGGACTTTGCTGCAAAATCTCCTCTTGAAAGTCTTTTAGATATGATTGCTATCTTTTTAATAGGAATTGATAATTGCTTTGATATATACAAACTTATTATGATTATAATTAATAATGTAAATATACCACTTAATACAATACTTTTATTTATGGATGATTTAAATTCCAAGTCCTCTTCTGTCAATAGCACCGAAGAATACTGCCCAACTTCTACATTACCTACAATTTCTCCATCTACAACTATATCAAAATTTTTAGTAACATATACACCACTTTCTTCTGTATTCATGCCATTAAAATGACTAGTATCTCTTATATCTGATGGATCCATTCCCCAAACTACTTTTCCATTAGCATCCTTTAGAGTTAAACAATAATTACTCATATAAGCTTCATGCATTATCTCAACAGCAGAGTTTTTAGTCCATTTTTTATCCCTTTTATAAACTTCTTCAAAGTACGAAACTATTCTCTCATTTCTTTTATCTTGAATATCTATCATATACTTATTAAATTTAGTATTAATGGTGATATTAACAAATAATATGATTAATATAATTGCTGATATAGATGATACTAAAAATGATATACTAAGTTTTTTTCTAATACTCTGCATTTATATATCACCACCAAATTTATATCCAACTTTTGTAACTGTTATTATATACTTCGGATTCTTAGTATCTTCCTCAATTTTCTTTCTTATATTCTTTATATGTACATCTATAGTCCTATCATATCCATCAAAATCAATACCAAACACAATTTCAATTAATTGTTCCCTAGATAAAACTTTTCCTTTATTAATTAATAATGTATATAAAATATCAAATTCACTTGGTGTAAATGATATTTCTTCGCCTCTAAGCTCTACTATTCTCTTTTCATAATCTATCTTTAATATTCCATCATTAAAAATATCACTTATTTTTTCACTTGTATTTATTCTTCTAAATAAAGCATTTACCCTTGCCGTAAGTTCTCTTGGGCTAAAGGGTTTAATTAAATATTCATCTGCTCCAATGTCTAAACCAACAATTCTATCGTTTAAACTAGCTTTTGACGTTAACATAAATATATATACATCAGAAGTTCTTCTTATAATTTTACATATCTCTTCTCCATCTATATCTGGTAGCATCAAATCTAAAATAACTAGCTGAAAATCTATTTCCTTAAAAACTTCTAATGCTTCCATTCCAGAGTTACATACACTTACATTATATTTATCTTTTTCTAAATATGCCTTTAGTACATTAGCCACACTTTCCTCATCTTCTATTATTAAAATATTACTCATGCTCTACCTCCTTATTTCAATATTTAGTCATATAAACTTTAACAAATTATTTTGAAGGTATTATGAAGATGCTTTAAATACTATTTGATTTCATGTCCGCAATATGGACAATATTTATATTCTGAATCAACTACCTTACCACAACTTTTACAAACACTATTTATATTATAATCATAACCATAATTATTATTAATTTCATGTAAGTCCCAATATGTTATATCTATATTTTCCCCTCTTTCTATCACCTTCCCCTTTTCCTTAGAAATAGAAAATATCTTCTTGCAACTTCCACATTCTACATAGTATTTTTCATTCCATTTGAAAATAGGTATAAAAAAGAAATGGAAAAATTCATAATGCTTTATTATTCTTGCCATACTTAATCTATTACAACTCTTACATGTTAAGTTATTTATTATTTTGACTTCTTTTTCTTTGTTTTCTATTCCAAAAATCCCTATAAAGAACATAACTCTTCTCCTTTATACAACACTTAGCTTATTATATTTGTTTTATAATATTTATTTTATCATCTTTAAAATAAATAAGAAGTCAGAATTCATAATAACTCTAACTTCTTATCAAAAATAATATTTATTTATACTCATATTAACGCTTATAGTATTGTTTCTATTGTGATTCTTTTCACTTATTACTAAAATCCTTGCTTCCATAGGAGCTTCAATCACATTATATATCATTTAATAGTCTCCTCTATGACTTTATTATTATTTTAGTATAACTACAACTCCTATTTCCCATTATTATCAAAACTATATCTTATCTTTTTCCATGTATCATAAATATCTTTTTCTATTTCTCTTGTTAATTCTTTCTTTTCTTCTTCAGTATAAAAAATTGAATTGTTTATGTTTTGCTTTTTATAAAATAAGTTTCTTATTGACTTATTCAAGCTACAATGTTTATTTATGTCTATACTAGCAACCATATTCTCACCTCCTTAAATTATATTCTACTACTATCATAAGATGATTTATTGTCAATTTCGTTACAAATTATTCTAACTTTAGCATATTTAATGAAATCTTAAGAATTACAGTAAGGATATACCATTTTATAAGTCCATTATTTTAATTTCTAATCTAAAATGATTTATCATACAATTTTATATTTTAAATTAAAGGAGCTGTTCACTAATTAATTAGTGTGACAGCTCCTTTAAATATATTTTTATTTATTTTCCTCTATTAGTGCTTCTATTTTACCTCTGCATCTACTTGCACCGCAAAATCCTGTTCCTGCACCTGTTGCTTCTTGAATTTTTTCAAATGTATCAGCACCATCTTTAATAGCTTGAACTATTACGTCCTTTGATACACCCTTACAAAGACAAATTATATCCATATTATCCACCTCTTTATAACTATATATGTTTCAATTAATAATCTACATAATTAAACCTAATAGTATTAAATATTTATCATACTTATTTAATAAAAATGCCGAAATTGAAATCATATATTATTTTTTATATAAGCTACCAAAATAATAACTTTGATTATATAATAACAATTATTCTGGTATTATACAATTATAATTTTTATTGTAACCTATATATTATAATTAATATTATCTTCAAAAGTTGGATTTTTATTATAAAATCGAAGCCTTTGTAGTATTTACCATTATCTATAAATGCATCTTTGCACCTAATTCTATTGCTGATTTATTTAATTCATAATATTCTTTTTTACCATGAATTCTAATAGAGCTTAAAACATCTTCTATAGTAATAATCTTTAATTTTTTAATTAAGAAACCAAGTAATATCATATTTGCATTTCTTTTATCTCCAAGCTCTTCTGCTTTTGATTCAGCATTTATCTTATATACTTCTATATCACCAAAATCAGTTTCATCTTTTACCATATCTGAATCTATTATTAAAGTACCATTATCCTTCATTGATTTACTGAATTTATCTAAAGATGGCTTATTCATAACAACAACTATATCTGCTTCTGATATAACAGGAGATCCAACTTCTTCATCAGAAATTATAACTGAACAATTTGCTGTTCCACCTCTCATTTCAGGACCATAAGATGGTAGCCATGAAACATTGAATCCCTTATCCATTGCTGCATAAGCTAGAAACTTACCCACAGTTAATATTCCTTGCCCACCAAAACCTGCAAATATAATTTCTTTTTTTATCATTCTAATTGTCCTCCTTCTTTAAATCCTTTTTAACACCTAAAGGATAATATGGAATCATATTTTCTCTAAGCCACTTTAAAGAATCAATTGGAGATAAGCCCCAATTAGTTGGACATGTAGATAAAACTTCTATAAATGAATATCCGAGTCCTTTTATTGAATTATCAAAAGCTTTTTTAATTGCTTTTTTAGCTTTTGTTAAATTTGCTATATTATCTACACTTACCCTTTCAACATAACATGCACCATCTAAAGTAGATATCATTTCTGATACTCTTATTGGGTAACCCTGAACCTTAACATCTCTTCCATATGGAGATGTCTCTGTAATTTGTCCTTCCAAACTTGTAGGTGCCATTTGCCCACCTGTCATACCATATATGCAATTGTTTACAAAAATAGTTACAATATTTTCTCCTCTTGCTGCTGCATGAACAACTTCTCCGGTTCCTATTGCTATTAAGTCTCCATCTCCTTGATAAGTAAAAACTGCTTTATCTGGGTTAGCTCTTTTAATACCTGTAGCAACTGCTGGAGCTCTTCCATGTGCTGCTTGAAACATATCACAAGCAAAATAATCATATGCAAGTACAGAGCATCCAACTGATGCAACTCCTATAGTTTTATCTAATATTTCTAATTCCTCTATTACTTCTCCAACTAGCTTATGAATTATTCCATGAGTACACCCCGGACAATAATGTGTAGGTACATCTAAAAGCACCTTTGTTGGCTGATAAACAATTCCCATATTACATACCTCCAATAATAGATTTTATATATTTGTATATCTCATCTACTGTTGGTATCATTCCGCCTGTCCTACCATAAAATCTAACTTCTTCTTTTCCATTTACAGAAAGCTTAACGTCTTCAACCATTTGTCCACAATTCATTTCTACAGATAAATATCCATGTTTACTTTTGCCTAAAGTCTTAGTAAAGGCTTCATTAGGAAATGGCCAAGTAGTTATAGGTCTTATTAACCCTAAGTTTATCCCTTCCTTTTTTGCAATGCTTATAACACTTTTGCATATTCTTGCTGTTATACCATAAGAAACTAATATTAAATCACAAGATTCTTCACAATTATATAATTCATATTTAACTTCATTTTCTTTTATTATCTTATATTTTTCTTGAAGCTCCATATTAAGTCCTTCAAGTCTTTCTGGATTTAACTCTAATGAATTTATTATATTATGTTTACTTCTCTTTCCTAAACCGTTGGCAGCCCAAGTTTTTTCTGGTAATTCTCTTTTTATATTCTCTTTAAATTCAACACCTTCCATCATTTGTCCAATCATTCCATCAGCCATTATCATTACAGGTGTTCTATATAAATCGCTTACATCAAATGCCTCGCAAATTAAATCTATCATTTCTTGAATAGATGCTGGAGCATAAACTGGCACATTAAAATCTCCATGCCCTAAACCTTTATTTACAAATAAATAATCTGATTGAGCAGGTTGTATTCCTCCAAGTCCTGGCCCACATCTGACTACATCAACTATCACACAAGGTACTTGTGCTGCTGCTAAATATGAAATTCCTTCTGTCATTAAGCTTATTCCAGGGCTAGATGATGAAGTCATACACCTAACTCCAGTTCCTCCACAGCCATATACCATATTAATAGCTGCAATTTCACTTTCTGCTTGCAAAAAGACTCCTTTAACCTTTGGCATATTTTTTGCCATATATGCTATTAATTCAGTTTGAGGAGTTATAGGATATCCAAAAAAGCATTTACATCCAGCTCTAATAGCTGCTTCTGCTATAGCTTCATTACCTTTCATTAAGAACTTTTCACCCATAGTTATCCTCCTACCTTTCAATTGTTATTACACAATCAGGACAAATTTTTCCACAAGATGCACAAGCTATACATTGTGCTATAAGATCTTCCTCTATTCCAGCTGGATGATATCCCTTGCTATTAAAATTTTCTTTAAAGCCTATAATTTTTTTAGGACATATATTTATACAATGCCCACACCCTTTACACCTTTCCTCTTTAAATATAACCTTAGCCATTTAATTCCTCCTCATTATTCCCAAGGCATGTCCATATATAATTCTATAGGTAATATTTCTCCATTAACTTTATCCTTTATTACCTTTTCAAATTTTTTGGTACACACAGTGTATTTGTAAGGAATGCTTAAAAACTTAGATAACTCCAAAGATTCAATATCTCCTTTCAATATATGTTTAGATTCTGTTTCCTTCATCATGTGAGTATTTGATATTATATCAGTAACTTTTAATCTACTTGCTGATTCTATGGATTTTAGATATTTACTTGCCATTCTACAACTTAAGGTTTCTGATCTTGAATTATTTAAAACATAATACATTGAATAGTCTTCATCTTCAAAATACTTATTATATACTCCCAGAACCTTTGCCCCTACATCATCTCCACCAATATCCAATATAACTTCATATGATTTATCATTAAATACAGATAAAATTTCTCCTGATAGCACCATTAGCTCCGCATTAACTAAATCCTTTCTTGTGCTTATAACTCTTATCTTGTAATCACTTTCTAAAGTTTCTTTAATATCTCTTACACAAAAATAAGGATTTATTGTATCCATATCAACTAATGCTACCTTTTTACCTTCCTTAGCCATTTTAATAGCATAATTAATTGCAACTTCTGTCTTACCACTACCAAAGTGTCCAGTAAATATCTTAATCCTACTCACACTAACACTCCCCATTAAACATTCTTACTAAAAGTATACTTTATATTGCATTTATTATGCAATTAAAAGTGCTATAACAAAATTGACATTTTCAAATTTGTTGTAGCACTCTTTTTATAATCCTATTACTTTTACTATTACAGGAATAGTTATTATTGATAATAACGTTGTTACAAACACTACTATCGCCCCATATTCCTTTTCTTTATCAAAATCAGCTGCAAATATTGATGTCATAGCTGCTGCTGGCATAGCTTGAATAACTATAATAGTATCTATTACACTTGAATTATCTTTTATAATTAATTTAATCATATAAATAGCAAGTGGTATTACTATTAATTTTATTAAGGCTCCATAATAAACTGATGCTTCTTTAAATATAGATTTAATTTTAACCTTTGATAATATACTTCCAACTATAATCATCGATATTGGTGCAGTCATATCTCCTACTATCTTAGTTGTATCTAAAATAGATGCTGGTAACTTTATATTAAATATCATTATAGGTATTCCAATATATACTGCAATTATTGAAGGATTTAATAATACCTTTTTTATATTTTCTTTTGATAACTTATCTGAAAATATCATTACTCCATATGTCCATAAAAAAATTGTAAAAACCATATTAAATATAGATGTATAAACTACTCCCTCTGCTCCAAATATACTATTTATAATTGGAAATCCAATAAATCCACAGTTAGAAAAGAAATTTGCAAAATGTAATATCTTCTTCTTTTCTCCTTTTAAAGGCTTTAATAAAATATAAGATATTATTCCACCCAAAATCATAAATAAAATGCTATATATAAATGCAGTTATTATATTTCTTCCCATTCCTTCATCAAAAGAAAAGCTAAACGAATTTATAACTAATAGTGGTAATGTGATTTCTAATAATATTCTTCTTAAACCTTTGTTAACATCATCATTTATTATATGTTTTTTAGTTCCATAAACACCTATTAAAATAATTAAAAACAATGCTATTATTTTATTAAAAACTATAATCCTATCCACCCCCTAAACTATCATTTCATCTTATTATATACAATTTATTTATCTAAGGACTACTTTATCTTTATAAAACTTGCAAATATGATTCTATACTTTTCTACTAATAAAGATATTTCTTTATTGTTTATTTAATCATAGTTTAGTTATTATAAAAGTTAAAATCTATTTACTTATTACAGATTTTAATTTATTAATTAATTTTCTACTTTTTAAAAATAAATTGAAAAATTAAATTAATTGTTGATATATTACTTATAATTTGGTAATATATATGCTGAAATAAATATATAATATTTAATGTAATATAATTTTTAAGTATAAGGGAGTAGTTAGCTCTATTTTAGAATGAGTTACTAAGTCAACATATTGAACATAGTTCTGGCTTAGTATTGAATAACGAGACTTATGCGTAGCTTTGCTACGTATAAGTCTTTTTTATTTGTTTATTATTTTATTTGCTTATCATCTATAAAAGTCAATAAAATCCTAAATATTAATTTGGATTTTACAATAAATTCTATAATAAAGGAGTTACATATTATGGGTTTCTTTTCAATTTTTATGACAGGAATAGGCTTGTCCATGGATGCCTTTGCTGTTTCTTTAGCTAAAGGTATTTGCTTAAAAGAAGATGAATTTAAATACTCTTTTAGAGTTGCATTATTCTTTGGTGGATTTCAAGCCTTAATGCCTCTAATCGGTTGGTGGGCTGGTAGATATTTTGAAAGCTATATAAAGTCTTTTGATCATTGGATAGCTTTTATACTACTTGGAATTATAGGTGGAAAAATGTTAATAGAATCTATTAAAGAGATTCGTGGTGGAGAGAAAGAGCTAGCTTTAGAATGCGAAAGAGATGAATTTTCTTATAAGAAGCTAACTATATTAGCTATTGCAACTAGTATCGATGCCTTAGCAATTGGAGTTAGTTTTGCATTTCTAAGTGTTAGTATTGTTCCTTCTGTAATAATAATAGGAATAACTACTTTTGTATTAAGTTTTTTTGCAGTTTTTCTTGGGAAAAAGCTTGGAGAGTATGTCCAAAATTATGCTGAAATAATCGGTGGAGTTATTTTAATAGGTATAGGAATTAAGATATTATTTGAACATTTGATTTAAAATATATCAGAGTATAGCTTTTTCTGCTAATTATGAAAATATGATAATTTAAAATTATATGTAAGAAATCAAAGGGGTATCACGTTTCGTGATACCCCTAAGTTTATGATAAATAAACATAGAATTTTTTATATTTAAATTTATTAATTTCTAGATAAATTTAATTTCTAGTTTTTTCATACACTACATTTAGCAATACCAATTTATTTTTGCTGGATTTGGCTCATCTATTATAGCTACTTTACGTAAAGCCTCCTCCATATTTTTGCACTCTCTTGCTGCAATTTCCTCATAAACATCACTATCAGCATTAACACCAATAGATGTATATGCTATTGCAGCAGCACCATAAAAAGCAAGGCCTAAAGAACTCGTTACAGTGTTAATTGTTGCAGTTGTTGCTCCAATTGCTCTAGCTGAAGCTTGTGCAGCTGGATTTCCTTCTGCTTCTCTTGCTGCTATTTGAACTTCCTTAATAATTTTCTTTGCCTCTGTTAATTTCATATTTCCTTCTAACCATTCATCAACTGCATTCAATGCATTTTTTAAACGTATATCCTCAGGATAATCTTTTTCATAAATAGGTAAAATATGCTCCCTTGCATATTCATTACACCATTTTACGATTGTATTTTTACTTTGTGTTTCTATTAATCTCATAAGAGAAACAATATATGGTGAATCTGCTTTTCCAAGCATTTTTCGCACTTTAGCCATAATAACTCCTTTTTCTTAAATACCTTTTAATTTAATGATCTCATAATATGTAATTTTATTTCTTAAATTATTATGCCTTCAAAATGGTCTATTTCATGCTGAATAACCTGTGCAGTAAATCCAGTGAATGTCTGTTTATGCTTTTTAAAATTCCTATCAAGATATTCTACCTCAATTGCTTCATATCTCATTGTTTTTCTGAAGCCACTTAAAGATAAACAGCTTTCTTCTGCTTCATAAACTTTATCTTTCTTTACTATAACCGGATTTACCATAGGAACTATTATATCACCTATACTAAATACCAGTATACGTTTTTTAACTCCTATCATATTAGCGGCCATACCAACACACTGCTCTAAATTTGCCCTTAACGTATCCACTAAATCATCAATAACCGCTACATCTGCTTTTGTTGCATATTCCGATTTCTGTCCTAAGAATAATATATCTTTTACAATTGGTCTTATCATCTTTATTCCCACCTTTTTAATCACATTCTTTAAAGATATAAGTTTGTTAAGAAACCCAACTCCTTTTTATCACTTAGCATAATTTTATAGCCAAGTTTATGTTTGGAACATAAACCATTTAATCTATATCTTATTTAAATGAATAACGTAAATAAGATACATTATTCAAATTGATTCTTTGATTTTTTGAAAATTATATCTACGGAAGATAAAACTATTATAACAAGTATGTTAATTCCAAGTACTGTTATAAAAATATAAATAAACCATTCAGATAACTTATTTCTCATAAGTGAAATAATAATTAAAAAAATATCAATAATTCCAAAACATATTCCTATAACTCGGCTTAACTTCTTATATTTTTCTTTTTCTTCTCTTTTTGTAGTACCATATACTTCTATAAGTGAACTTCCTTTGCCCATAAAAAATATAACAGTCAGAAAGGCAAATACTATAGCTAGTATATATACTATTTCAATCGGTACAGTAATTTTTATAACGGTACATCTCCTTAAAAATTCTTATTAAACTATTTAGTATTATAATACAATTTTAATATAAATTATATATTTAATTATCAGATATTAGTAAAAATCTAATCCATTTATTATACGATTCTCCGTAATAGTAGTAAGTGAAATCTTTTATATAAAAAGAATGACAGTAGATAGCTTTGCATATAATCAAATCTATCTACTGTCTCCGTTCAATAATCTATATATAGTAACATATTTTAAAATAATAATTTTGCTGCTCCATAAATCCCAGCATCATTATCAAGTTTAGCCAATTTAAATTCAACTTTCCTTACAGAATGAAATGCATATATTTCATAATTTTGTTTTACAGTTTCAAGCAGTAATTCTCCTGCCTTAGATACACCGCCTCCAATAACAAATACTTCTGGATCTAATATACACGCAATATTTGCTAAAGCTCTTCCTAAAATTTCTCCAAACTTGTTGATTACTTTTAATGCTAGTCCATCTTCTAATTTTGCCGCATCGAAAATATCTTTAGCCGAAAGTTTTTCTTTATCTATTAATATTGATTCTAATGTTGTATCCAGAATCAATTTTTTTGCTATATTTACTATTCCTGTTGCTGATGCATATTGTTCTAAACAGCCTTTTTTCCCACATCCACAACTTTCAGTTTCTTCTTTACATACATTAATATGCCCAATTTCTCCAGCCGAACCATTAACGCCAGGTAATAGCATTCCATCTATAATAATTCCTCCACCGACGCCAGTTCCTAATGTTATCATAATAATATTTTTATAACCTTCTCCGCCTCCTTTCCACATTTCTCCTAGGGCAGCAACATTTGCATCATTTCCAGCTTTTACAGGTAGTTTAATTAACTCACTTAAATTTTTTTCTATATTAAATACTTTCCAGCCTAAATTCACACAATTTTTAACTATTCCATCATTATTAATAGGTCCTGGTACTCCTAGACCTATCCCCTCTACCATTGATTTATCAATATTTTTCTCTTCTAGCTTATCTTCAATAGATTTCACTATGTCAGGCAGAATATATTTGCCACCTTCATGTTTTCTAGTTGTAATCTCCCACTTTTCTACTAAATCTGCCTTTGGTGTAAACAAACCTAATTTAACTGTTGTTCCTCCAATGTCTACTCCTATTAAATAACTTTTCATAAAAATTCACCTCGATAAGTTCAGTTAATTAAATTAATTTATAAAAGCTATAGATTCATATGGTTTTAAAACCATCTTAGATTCTAATTTTCTATTTTCATAATTAGTAATAACACATTTATAATTTTCAACATAATCAATATCCAATGCTACTTCAACTTCCTTGTCATAAAAGTTGTTTATACTTATCAATGTTTTCTCATTATATTCTCTCTTATAAGCAAACACTGATTCACTATCTTCTAATATTGGTATATATTTCCCATATGCAATACAATCATATTTTTTCCTTAATGATATTAACTTTTTGTAATGATATAAAATAGAACTTTCATCTTTTATACTTTCTTCAACATTTATTTTTTTATAATTATTTATTACACTCAGCCAAGGCTTACCATTACTAAATCCTGCATTTTCTAAACTATTCCATTGCATTGGAGTTCTTGAGTTATCTCTTGAACGTTCTTGTAAAGCTAAATATATTTCTTCTTCACTCATACCCTCTTCTTTTAAAATATTGAAATAGTTTATACTTTCCACATCTACATATTGATTAATATCTGTAAAATATGCATTTGTCATACCTATTTCTTCACCTTGATAAATATAAGGTGTTCCTCTTAATAAGTGTATCATTGTCGCTAACATTTTAGCTGATTCTTTATGATATTTCCTATCATCGCCAAATCTAGAAACTATACGTGGCTGATCATGATTACACCAGAATACAGCATTCCAACCATTTCCTTCTTCCATTCCTATTTGCCATTCATTTAATAATCTTTTTAACTTTGAAAAATCACATTCTTGTAACCCCCACTTATTTTGATTTTTATAATCTACTTTTAAATGATGAAAATTAAAACACATAGATAATTCTTTTTCTTCAGGATTTGAATATCTTATACAATTATCTATACTAGTTGAGGACATTTCTCCTACTGTTAGCATATTATTATCTATCATGCCACTATCCCCAGCCAATTCCTTTAATAATTCATGAACCCTATGGCCATCCGTATAGAATCTTCTACCATCCCCTTCCGTATCATCTTCAAATACTTCAGGTTTAGATATTAAGTTAACTACATCAAATCTGAATCCCTTTATTCCCTTTTCCATCCAAAATCCTAATATTTTTTTCAGTTCTGCTCTTACATTAGGATTTTCCCAATTTAAATCTGCTTGAGTTTTATCAAATAAATGTAAGTAATACTCATCAAATTTTTCTATATACTCCCATGCAGATCCACCAAATTTTGATATCCAATTGGTAGGAGCCGATCCATCAGCCTTAGGCTTCTTAAAAATGTAAAAATCTTTATAATATTGATCACCTTCCAAAGCTTTCTGAAACCATATATGTTCTGTAGATGTATGATTAAACACCATATCATACATTAATCCTATTTCTCTTTTGTTAGCTTCTTTTATTAATTCATCAAGATCATCCATCGTCCCGTATATAGGATCTATATTATAGTAATCAGCTACATCATAGCCATTATCATTTTGTGGTGAAACAAAAAATGGAGTAATCCATAAATAATCTACTCCTAGAAATTTTAAATAATCCAATTTTTCAGTTATTCCTCTTAAATCTCCTGTTCCATTATTTGTAGTATCCTTAAATGATTTAGGATATATTTGATATACCGTGCTTTTTTTAAAGTCTAACATACTCCTCACTCCCATCTTATTTTTCTCTTGTACTATTTTTAGTATCTAAAAATTCTAAGTCTTATTTAGTACAATAGTGTATATGTTAATCTAATAATAGACCTTCTGTAAACTTGTTTGAACAACTTCATTGTATCACAGTATAATTCATTGTCAATATATTTATAAGACTATATTTAATGCTTTCCCCCCAGTAATAAAACTTAATTTTTTATCGCTATTTATATAGAAAAAAAGTCTTTGAATGTATCTAACAATATGTAAAGTCTTAAGTATATCTTTATATTTACCACTAACAGTTGATTTTTTTTTATCATTAAAGTATAATAAATCCTAACTTGTATAAACAAGTTTATTATTCTTGAAAGGATTGGTAGGTAAATGAATATTATAAATACTCCTTTTAGTTATTTCGGATCTTATATGTCGATTAAATATGAAAATTCTAATCTATCAAATACTGGATTATTTTTAAAATCTTTAAGAGCAAAATCACGTGGTCACATGAATGTATTAAAAATCATACCATTAAAAAATAATACACCTATTGAATATACTTATTCTGCAGATTACTCTAGCATAATTTTAAGCTTTGATGGTGGAGAAATATCAATCTGTTTCGATACTGATTCAAGAATATTGTTATATGGTAAAGGTGCTGACGTAGGTTTAAGATTAGACACCCAACCAGTTTATAACTTTGAATTTAACTATTATTTAGGAACTGAGGGTAATGAATATTCAATTATTAACAGTTATAAAAACTTAACTAAATTTTTAGTTTTTGCCCCATCTGGAAAAGTAAATTTAACACAAAATATTTTATATGATGATACAGGAAGCACAAGCGAATCTGAAAACGTATCATTTATAGATATAACTTCAAGTAATGCTGAAGACTTTAAATGTGTAATTCAAGATATTCCAACTCATACAGCACTTCCATTTTATAAGGAATATGACTTCGAAGAATGTCGTGCTAATAGCCAAAAAGCTTTCGAAAGCTTTTGTGCACTTCAACCTGTAGTTGATGAAAAATATGCTAAAAGTCTTTTATATGCATCTTATATAAATTGGTCTTCTACTGTTAAACCTGAAGGATATTTAAGAAGATATACAATGTTTGCTTCTAATAATTACTTTTTAGGAGCGTGGAGTTGGGATCATTGCTTCAATGCTTTAGGATTAGCTGGCGTTGATAACAATTTAGCCTTTGATCAAATGGAAGTATTATATGATTATCAAGATGAACTTGGTCAAATTCCTGGTTCAGTAAGTGACTCAACCCTTAGATGGAATTTTACTAAACCTGCTGTTCAGGGATTATTCTATAGTAAGATGATGAAAAAAATGGACTTTACAAAAGAACAATTAGAATCAATCTATAGTCACGTAGAGAAACAAGTACTTTTCTATGAAAAGTATAAAGATTCTAATAATGATGGAATTATTGAATATACCCATGGTAATGATTCTGGTCAAGATAATAGTACTGTTTTTAAGGATGCTATTATAATTGATTCTCCAGACTTAACAGCATTCTTAATCAAATCCATGGACACACTTTCTGATATTGCTAAAAAATTAAATAATGAAGAAGGAAGGCTTTATTGGAATAATAGAGCTGATGAGCTAACAAAGAAATTTATTGATTATTTTATAGTTGATAATCTTCCTGTTGCTCGTGCAACTAGAACTGGTGAAATAATTCACAGTAATGCTCTTCTTCCACTTATGTCTATAGTTTTAGGTAAGAGATTACCTGATGAGATACGAAAATCTATGATAGATTTATTAAGTAGTAAGAAATATCTAACTGATTGGGGCATTGCTTCTGAAGCTATTGATAGTGACTTATATCAAGACGATGCATATTGGCGTGGTCCTATATGGGCTCCAACTACTCTACTATTAGTAGAAGCCTTTGAAGATTGTGGTGAAACTGAATTAGCTATGGATATAGCTAGAAAATATTGTAATCTTATTAATAAAAGTGGATGTGCAGAAAACTACAATGCAATAACTGGTGAAGCTTTAAGAGATAAATCATTTACTTGGACTGCAAGCACATTTATATACTTAGCTTCTAAATTATATAAATACGAAAATAAATAAACCAATTATCTACTAAAAGCATATCATAAATTACACCTTATTAAATATGATATTTTTCAACAAACTGAAAGGAACTATTTAAAATAGTTCCTTTCTTTTCTATCTTTTTATTCTTTGAGATTGATCATAAAATACAAACTTCTCTGGTACATGTCTAGATTCTGTAAACTCAAACATTACTCCATTAGCATTATATGTATAGTTATTAACTGTAATGACACAATTATACCCATTTAAGTCTAAAAACTGTTCATCTAACTTAGTAGCCATTTTTCCTGTGATCATTCTTTTTGTAGTAATAATATTTTCTTTTAATTCATTTTCCATATATTCATAAATTGAAGTTTCAGCTATCTCTTTAGTAAGACCTTTAGCTATACTTTTTAGAAAATAGTTATGATCTAATATTAAAGGTTTTCCTTCTATAAATCTTAACCTTTGAATATAATATACTTCTTCTCCAACAGGTAGTGATGTCTTCTTACTTACTTTCTCATCTATTACTAATTCTTCAAAATGTATAACTATAGTTTTATTTTCCATTTTATTTCTAATAGCCGATTCCTTAAATGTTTCTGTATAATCTAAAAGGAACTCTGATTTCTTGTATGGTTTATATATTATTACAACGCCCTTACCTTTTATACTTTGAACATAACCTTTTGATGCAAGTTCAGAAATTGCTCTTCTAATAGTATTTCTTGAACAACTATACTCTTCTATTAATGTATATTCAGATGGCATTAATTGTTGGTATCCGTATGTTTCATTTTCAATTTTAGCTTTTAAATCTTTATATATTTCATAATATTTAATTTGTGACATATCCCTATCTCCATATTATAAATTTTACTTTACTATAATAATATAATAGTTTGCTATTATAAACAATAAAAAAGGGGAATTGCTTCCCCTTTTATTAATTATACTTCGTCTTCTACATCTATAAACTTTTTACTTCTTGATAATATAACTGTTAATCCAACTGTTATTACAAAAGTAATAGCCATTCCAGTAAAGTAAATTCCCCATTGTTCTGGATATACTGATAAGAATGAGAATATTCCTCCAACTCCTACTGATGTTGCTTTTATATTGTTGTATGCTAAGAATGCACTTCCTGCAGCACTTCCTAACATAACTGCTATAAACGGATATTTAAATCTAAGATTTACTCCATATATAGCTGGTTCAGTTATACCTAACCATGCAGATATAGTTGAAGTAACTGCTATACTCTTAGATTTTTTGTTCTTAAGTATAAAGAACATTGTTAATGCAGCTGTTCCCATAGCTAATGTAACCGTTTCTCCAATTGGCCATAGTGTTACGTATCCTAATGTACCTGCCATTTGTAGATTAACACCTAAGAATAAGTGATGCATACCTGTTATTATAAGTGGTGGATTTATAAGTCCATATACAGCTCCTGCTAAAACTGGTGCTACATCAAACAAATTAACTACTCCATCTGTTATTAAGTTTGCTCCTGCCATTGTAATAGGTCCTATTGCCATAAAAGTTACTAATCCAGTAAATAGTACTGCTAATGGTGAAACTAAAACTAATTGTATTGTATCTGGTAATATTCTTTTTAAGAAGTTCTCAGTCTTTGCAATAATAAATGCAGCAATTAATACAGGTACAACTTGTCCTTGATATCCAACTTGTGCTACTTCTAATCCAAATATGTTCCATACTGGTGCAGCATCTGGGTTAGCAGCATAATCATATGCTGACATTAATTGTGGATGTACTAATACAAGCCCTAAAACTATACCTAGTACTGGATTCCCACCAAACTTTTTAACTGCAGACCATCCAATTAATGCTGGTAAGAAAGTAAATGCCGTATTTGCTATTAAATTTATAATACCTACAATTCCTGAAATTCCTGGATAAGCTTCTAATACTGATTGTTCAAAGAATATCCCCGGGTTAGATAACATATTATTTAATCCCATTAATAAACCAGATGCTACTATAGCTGGTAAAATCGGAATAAATATATCAGCTAATATCCTTACTCCTCTTTGAAGAATATTATTGTTTTTATTTGTAATCTCTTTAACTTCTTCTCTAGAAACCTCTTTAGCACCTGTTTGTACTACAAATTCCTTGCACACCTTTTCAACAAGGCCAGGTCCAATTATTATTTGAAATTGTCCACTAGAATCAAAGCAACCTTTCACTATTTCTAATTTCTCTAATTCTTTAACATTAACTAACTTTTTATCGTTTAATATAATACGTAAGCGCGTTACACAATGTGTTGCACTATTAACGTTTTCTTTTCCACCAACTAATTTAATAATTTGTGAAACATTTCCTTTAATATCCACTTTGCATTCCCTCCTCATTAGATGTTTAAACAAGTCTCTTGTTTGAACATCTATAGAATATCACTTATTGATATCGATGTCATATTTTTTTGTTTAAACAAGTTTAAATTGAAATAAACACCTTTAATCGTTTTTATATAGTGATATTAGCTACTTATAAAATACTTTCAATTACTTCTATTGGATATCATTTTAAATCTTTCATTTATTTCTATGAAATATTTCTTAGTACTCTTTCCATATCCTATATATCATCATTTTCACAAAATCTTCTATTAATCTTATATCAACAAACTTTTTCATCTTTAATAATTGTATAAAAAACTACGCTTTTCATTATATATAATTTCTCATAATCTTCTAACATAGCTAACACAAAAATATGATATTTTAACTATCCCCAGATTTATCTTTAATGAAAATATATATAGGCTTCATTATTTATTCTTCTTACTAAATTCTTTAAACTTTTAAAATCACTATTATTAGGTAACATTACTTATAGATACTAATATAATATTAATGATGATGTTTATACCAATATCAATATAAAGGAGTACTATATGTATAATAACCAATTCTTCTCTTATCCCTATCGCATGGATCAATCTGATTATCTCTCCTTCAATTCAATGTGGAGAAACACAGTACAAAAATTTGCAGCCCTTAGTGGTACCGTTACAATGATTGAAGACTTTTACACAGGTCAAGATGATGCATCAACAGGATGTTATAAATTAATATCGATAGAAACAGTTGACATGGGACCTGTAAAATTTATAATTTCTCCAGAAACTTATTTTGTAAATCATGTAGTTATTGATGTAGGAGACGATGTAACTGGATTTTACGATGCAAATGCACCTGTTATGCTTATTTACCCTCCACAATATCGTGCAATTGTTATGGCTAGAAACACAGGAGCTGAAAATGTTACTGTAGACTATTTTAATAATCAACTTTTAAGCAACGATGGAAATTTACAACTACTCATTGGCTCATCTACAGAAGTAATTTTAACAAATGATCAGATTTTTAATATGTACCCTGGAAATAGAAACCTAATTGTTGTTTATGGACCTACAACCTTTAGCATCCCTGCCCAAACTACTCCATATAAAATCATTGTTCTTTGTTAAATCAAAATATGTTATATTAATTCACATAATTTATTTACATCACAGCCTTTCTAAAAATGGGATTACCTTTAAATTCTAAAAAGTTTAATAAAGGCTTCCCGTTTTTTGATAGAAGTTACATGATGGGTAATCTCTTTTTCATTCTTATCCCAAATTAATACTTATTGGTTAAATATTTTTTTAATATTTATTTAATTGAAATTATAAAATAAGCCAATGATACTTATTAATATCATTAGCTTACTTTTAATATCCTAAAAATTTTATTTAATTTTAGCTTTACTTAATTACATAACCAATTAATATGTTGCTACATATATTGCATTAATTATTACAAAATTCTTTACGGATAATACAAAGGTATCTTTTTTAGATTGTAGTTTTAAAAATGCTATTATGCAACCAGAGTGATACTACAGGTAATAATTTTGTTGCTACTCCTATAACTATAGAAACAACTCCAGTATAATATGTAATTTTATAAACTTGCAATGCTCTTTCTTTACCTATATATATCGGTAATGTGTATCTTTTATTTTCTAAATCATCTTCCATATCACAAATATTATTAGCCAACATTTAATTTAAAGAAACTGCTAATTTCCACTTGTTGTTCCCCAATTTTATCTTATAGCTGATTAAATTTTCCTATAATAATTTATTATATTTTTCTTAAAATAACTGGTTTTTACTAGTCATTTTTATTTTCTAAATAGTCTTTTTCATTTCTAAGTGTTAGTATTATCACTTCTATAGTAATAGGATTAACCAATTTTGTATTAAGCTTTTTCTGTTGATTATAAAAATATGATGATTTTAAATTATATGTGGGAAATTAAAAGCAAAGAAAAAAGTGCTCCATCCTCTCAATATTAGCACTTTTTCTAAGATTCATATATTTTTCTTCTTTTTCCATAGTACTATATACTTTTATAAGGGAACTTCCTTTACCTGTCAAAAATATAATAGTCAGAACAGCAAATACTATAATCAGTATATATACTATTTCAATCGGTGCAGTAATCTTTATAATAAAACACCTCCTTAAATAAGATTCCTATTACTACAATATTAAAAATTATTATACATATAATTAATTTACATAAAAAAGTTTCAATTAATTTAATTACATTTATAATGCGATAATATAATACTATTCATAAGGGTTTTATCTTTTCATCTTCACTTGAATAACTAATATCTATAATTATTACTACTACTTAAAGCTAAAAATACTCTTACCTATGTTTCCAAGGTAAGAGTATTTAATATTATACTATATATTTACAATTTCTATCATTATAAAGCAACCTACATCATTTATATAACCATTCTTCTTAACTACTTTAAACGAGTTTCTTAAGTTTTTACATGAAAATTTATACCCTCTTTTTTAATACTGGTACATAAATATCCATTACAGTACCTATAGTTGGATGGCACCTTTCATCATAGTATTCAAAGTCTAATTTTGTTTCATCAAATACATATCCACTATCTTTAAACCATTCTTCAAATATATATTTCCATGTTTGTTTAATTACATTTGCAAATTCATTATTTTCAATTTCTGTACTTGTATTAACTGGGGAAGTTGTAAATACAGCATAAGTTGCTTCTGGAACCTCTACTGTAATCATATCATCAGTAGCATCGTTAAAATCATTGACTATAACACCAAGCATATAAGTTGCTTCTCCGTTATCCTCACTTGATGGAATACATAATCCCACTTCACCGTGTTTTGGTGGATTTAATATTTGATACATTTTGCTTTCTAAATTTTCGCCATCATAATTAATCCAAAAAGAAGCTACATCTTTTGTATAATTTCCATTAGTTATATTAGTTTTTATACCATAACCTGCAACCTTAAAAGTAGGTTTTTCAATGATAGTTGGCTTCATAAAATCCCCTCCAAATTTTAGTATTAATTCCTTTTCCAAATTTCTATCCATACGCTTTAAATACTGCGTAGGACTAAACCCAAATTCTTTTTTGAAAGCTTTAGAAAAACCATTATGAGTTTGAAATCCATACTCTAAAGCTATATCTATTATTTTCTTATCATCAAACAAATCCTCTGCTGCTAATGAAAGTCTTCTTTTCTTTACATACTCCATTAAAGTTATCCCTTTGTTAATATTAAACACCCTTGAAAAATGAAATGTAGAATAACCACACTCATTAGCTATTAATTCTGGTGATAATTCATTTTTAATATTTTTTTCAATGTAATCAATACATAGTGCTATTGCATCATTATAATTCAAATTCTCACCGCCCCTTTCCCCACGTGGTAACTATAGTATAACATCACAAATATAATAAAACTGTTCCTAATTTGCTAAAATTAAACTATAAAAAATAGTTAGTAATACATATTTATATTACTAACTATTTTTTATAATAATTAATTCGATCTAGTAAATTATCTTTTCATATTCATAATTTTTTAATAGGATATAAAATTCATATTTTATATTATTATTAATCTAATTCAGCAAAAATTTCTACAACATCAGGATCATAATAAGAGAAAAAAGCACTTTTTGCTTTATCTAATTTTACAATCTTCTTCATATCATAATCATCTAGTTTAAAATCAAATATATTAAAATTCTCAATCATTCTTTCTTTATGAACAGACTTAGGAATAACAATAACACCTCTTTGAATTAAATATTTTAATGCAACTTGAGCTATAGATTTATTATATTTATCTCCTACTTCTCTTAGGGTTTTGTTTGTAAATATATTATTTCTTCCTTCTGCAAATGGTGCCCAAGATTCAATTTGCACCCCATATTTATCCATAATTTCTTTAGCCCTTACTTGCTGATTAAATGGATGTGTTTCAACTTGATTAATTGCTGGAACTACCTCATTAAATTTAATAAGATCTACTAATCTATCTGGATAAAAATTACTTACTCCTATGGCTCTTATATTACCACCCTTATACATTTCCTCCATAGCTCTATATGTGCCATAATAATCATTGAAAGGTTCATGTATTAATACTAAATCCAAATATTCTAGCTGAAGCTTTTTAAGTGATTCCTCTATAGAAGTTTGCGCCTTTTCATATCCAGCGTTTGATATCCATACTTTAGTTGTAATAAATAATTCTTCTCTTGGAACGTTACACTTCTTAATCGCTCTTCCTACAGCCTCTTCATTACCATATGTCTGAGCAGTATCAATTAAACGATATCCCACTTCAATTGCATCTAATACACATCTCTCACATTCCTTCAAGTCTTCAATTTGATAAACTCCATATCCTAAAATAGGCATTTTCACCCCATTATTTAATGTTACATATTTCATATACTCTCCTATTTCCATGAACTATTTTTCATATATTTATTACTACTATTTTCTATTATTATTTATACCATATTAAAGTTTATTTTTATATTTAAGAACACACTTTTCATGCTATTGAATACTTACTCTAGCTCAGCTACATAATCCTTGTCCCTATTACATGAATCAATCTGTTTATATCTCCTTCAATCAAATGTAAAGAAAAACAGTATAAAAATTTCAACCTTTAGTGACAAAGTTAGAATGATTTAAGTAGTCGAAGAAGTAACAGAGTTTTACTGTTAAATCAAAATGTATTATATTAGTGCATACAATTTATTTACATAATAGCCTTTCTGAAAAATAGGATTGCCTTCAAAACAACTATTTCTGAAAGCAATTTTCACAAACTTTAAAGGAGGTCGCGTTTCGCGACTCCCCTTTAAATTTACATTAATTCTATCCAATCACTTAGTTTATTATAAACCTTAAATCCTCTTTTCTTATACATTTCATAAGCAATACTATTCTTTTCTATTACTGTTAAACAAATTTCTTCTGCTTGCTTTTCATTTAAAAATTGTATTGCTGTTTCTAATATTTTTTTACCATAGCCCTTTCCCCTATATTCTTTTATTAATCCTATATCAAAGAAAGCTTTTTTATCTTTAATAATAGTATTTAAAAAGCCTATACTTTCACCCTTATCTAATACAATAAAATAATCTTCATTGTCATTTTTATTTTTCAAATAGCTTTTTGCCTCTTCTATTTCTATATAAGTTCCGTGAGGCATATCCATAAAAGACTTATTATATACATCAACATATTCCTCGATATTTTCCTTTGATAACCTAATCTTATCTAACACATCATTTACTTTTTCTCTATTGCTTAGAACCATATTAAAAGATGAGTAACTTCTTTTTAGTCCAATATCTTGTGCTAACTTAAGCAAATTATCACTTCTTATTCCAAGTAAAACTTTCTTGGCATTATATTTATTAGCAAACACTAATGAATTATTAATTAATTCTCTCAATATTTTTTTATTATAATTTGGACAAACTACTTTATTTATATAGATAGTTTCTAATTTATCTACAACCTCTAGTATAACCGCCACCTTACCTACTACTTCATTCTCATCAAAATAAAATAATATACCTTCACCATAATTACATATTTTATCCGTAAGTTCTTTTTCAATTTGGGATAATGATAAATCAGTATTTTCATTTTCCTTTATAAATTCTAATGCTAAAATTTTTTCATCATTATTTAACTCTAAAAAATTCTTTATCATTATTCCTTCACCCAATATTCACTACAATCTTTAGACCTATCTAGGAATCCATATTGAATTAAAGCTCTTCTTATTGTTACATAGTCCTCATATATTCTTTTTAATACTCTATTTATTTCTTTTTCAGAATATTTCTTTCCAACATTAAAGTTTTTAGTTATTTCTTCTAATAATATAATCTTCTTCTTTTCTTTAGATGGATAGCTTTTTAATGCCCCATTTTCATCTACATAAGTTTCTATTACCTTAATTTTTTCTTCCTTTGTTATATTAAATCTATCATCTAAGGTTGTTGCTCCTTTGTGTGCATCACAAATAACATCTTCTTCTAACATATTTATATCTTTATTTGTTTCTTTAACAAGTAAATTCATAGTTGCTAAAAATAGCTTAGCTTGCTTTTCTTTTTCTCTTAATTTATACCTATGATTTCTAATAGTAGAATTTGCAATACCTAACTTTGCTGCTATTTCTTTATCATTAAGTCCTAAAGCTATTAATTCAATTACTGCTTTTTGAGATGACGATATTCCTGTATAAAGTGAATTCATATTTAATAGATAACTTAACATAGAATTATGCTTTTCTTTTATATGAAGCTGAGCAGCCTTTTTTGCATCATATAAATTACCACCTATTTCGTATATTCTTCCTTTAATAAATATTTCTTCACACACTATACATTTTATATATTCTTCCGTTTCTACTAGTCCTTTTTCTATTTCATCTATAGACGCTCTCCAAAAAAACTCATTATCCATAACTACCTCCGCCATATTTTCTTAATTAAATTTTACAACCTATTTTATAATTTGTCTATATATAAATAAACTTTATCCAATTTTGTTTGCATTTAATTTTAATAACATTTAATTGTATGAAAAAGGACAGGTTGTAATTTTTAAATTACAACCTGTCCTTTATTTTAATTTATATTCATATCTTTCTTTTTATAAATAACACTAGCAGCAATTAATGATATTATAATAAGTAAAAATACAATTAAAACAAATTTTAATTCAAATCCATCCTTTATTATATTTGATGGAATTACCCATTCATATGGAGAAACATATTTTATAAATGAAAACTCTTCTTTTAGCTTAGATATGATACCAATTATATATGTCATAAAAAATAAACTAACTCCTAAACTAGTTGCCATTTTCCCTTTCTTTAAAATTGTTGATATAGCTATCCCAATTGCCATAAATATATATCCTAAAAAGGCCATTCCAATAAACACACTTTTTATATTCATCATAAGATCCATTGTATTTAATTCATTTGGCTTAACTGCAATAGATATACCTATTGTAGAAGCTCCAATAACAATTATGAATATACAAAAGTACACAACCCTTGATGATATCTTACTCCAAAGAATTTTACTCCTTGATACTGGTTTAGAATATAAGAATTCTATTGTACCTTCGCTCTCCTCTTCTATTATAGAATTAACTCCAAGCATTGCACCATAAATTCCACAAGCCATTGCAATATATTGAAGACAATATCCAAGAAAATCATTTATATTGCTAAAATCAGTAGTACTTGAAAAATTAAAGGTTTCTAAAATGGCTGGTGGAAGTGAATCTAATTTTGCACCTACTAATTCTTGCATTCCCATATCCTTCATACTTGGGAATAATGCCATAAAAAAAACTATAATTGCAGAAGTTCCTATACTCCAATATATTAATGATTTTATATTTCTTTTAAATTCAAACTTAAATATATTCATTACTTATTCTCTCCTTCATAATAGTTTAAAAAGGCTTCTTCTAATTTAACATCTTCAATTAATAGCTTGTCTAGATTGTATTTAGATAATAAACTTATTAACTCATTTATATTTCCTTTATATATAAACTCAATTTCTTCATCAATATATTTAAAGCTTTCTGATATCTTCTCAATTTCCTTTATATTTATATCATTAGATCTTAAAATTATCCTTTTTCCTAAATCTCTATTCATTTTATTTAAATCTAATATGTCAATTATTTCTCCCTCTTTTATAACCGCAACTCTATCACAAAATTTCTCTATTTCAGAAAGATTATGTGATGATAAAAATATAGTCTTCCCTTTTGCTTTTTCCTTTAACAATATATTAAATAATTTTTGTTGAATTAATGGATCTAACCCATTTGTTGGCTCATCTAAAATTACTATCTTAGGATTGCTTAAAAGAGCTTGAACTATAGCTACCTTCTTTTTATTTCCAAGACTAAGTTCTTCAATTTTCTTATCTAGTTCAACTTCTAATTCACTACAAAGTTCATTTAAATACTGATCATCATAATAATCAAAAAATGAAGCTGCATAATTTAATATATCTTTTACTTTAACATCTGAATAATATCTAACTTCACTTGGTACATAACTTGTAAATTCCTTAATAAGCTTGCTTTCACTTACAATATCTTTTCCTAATATCTTAGCACTACCTGATGTAGGAAAAATAAAATTAAGCAAAGTTTTTATTGTCGTTGACTTTCCTGCTCCATTTGGCCCTATAAAACCATATATTTCTCCTTCTTTAATTTCTAAATTTATATTTTTTATTCCCCTGCTTTTTCCATAACTTTTTGTTAAATTAGTTATCTTTATAGCTTCCATTTTTACACCACCTATAAATTCTCTTTATATTTTAATAATTTGTCATTGAACCTTTCTCCTGTTATTTTTTTATAAACATAAAAATTCAAAGTTACAAGTATAAAGTATGCTGTATATATTATGAAAAATATCTTAAAAGATATTCCCCATAGTTCTATCCAATTAAAATATTTAATGAAGATACTTAAAACTCCTAAAAGTATTAAATAATGTGATATTGTTTTTGTTTTTATTGATATCTTCGATAAAAACTTTTCATTATATAAAATAAATTGAATTAATCCAACTATGATCGCTAATAAGATAAATTCCCATAATAACTCTAAAGGCATTATCTTATTTTCAATAAAAAAACTTACTACTCCATAGGTTAATATTATCATCATAAAGAATAATCCTATTAAAGCTTTTACTTCATATCCTATATTATAAAAATTCTTCATTATATCCCCACCTTTTAATAATCTAATTTTGCTTTAAGTATAGGTACATATTGTCTAGAAACTATTAACTTTTCCTTATTTTCAAGCAAAACCTCTACTCTTCCACCAATTACAGTGTTTATAACTGAAATTTTAGATATATTTATTATTGTTGATTTAGATGCTCTAAAAAAATGATATGCTGAAAACTTATCTTCAATTTCATAAAGTCTAAGATTACTTTCATATACCTCTTTCTTGGTATATATAAATGTCCTTTTGTCAACAGATTCAAAATATAATACATTTTCTGGTTTTATAATATGTACTTTACTATCTTTAACACCAGTAATTATATTTTCCTCTTCCCTTAACTTTTCAATTATTTTCACTATATTATCATCAATAACCTTACAATTTATTACTATTTCAACTTCATTATTATTCTCATCTTGATTAATTACTACCCTCATAATAGCTCCTCTTAAACCTTTATAATCTCATACTACTATTTTTAATTAATATATCAATATAATTTTACTAAGATGCATTATTTAAATACTAAGTTACACTTTAAATATTTTGCGAAGCAAAATAGTGAAGAGTGAAATAGTTAATAGGGAAAAAGTTAAGGAGAAAATCCTTACAGGATTTTTTTTAATAAAAGGTGCTTTGCACTTATAGATTAAATTTTGCGTAGCAAAATATCCTAAGCTTTTCACTCTTTCACTCCTAACTTTTCACTAATAAATTGCTTCGCAATTTATAACTTTTGAGTATTAATAATTAGTAAATTATATATACTAAACTATAGAAAATTAATTATTTGGAGGTATATAAATGCATAATAAATACAATGATCTTTTTGATACTTTAGTAAGATCTTATTACGAAGGCAACTTCGATGAAACGCTTTCTAGAATTATGGTATGTCATGAAATTTCACCTCAGGAAACATTTAAAATTATTACATCACTTTGTGGAGTTTCTATAGATTTTGATAATAACTATGTTTATAACATAAAAAAAGCAATTACAAATTATGCTGTTAACAAAAGATTTATAGAAAAGTTAGATAGCTGTAGTATTGATTGTAAACAAGATGCAAATAAAAAATTTAATTGTCAATCAAGTTGTCCATTTGATGCAATTTTATATGATGGTGATAATAAATCTACATATATAAATTATGATTCATGTGTTGGTTGCGGCTTATGCATAGATGCTTGTAAGGATGGTAAAATTTTAGATAAAGTTGACTTTATTCCTATATTAGATTTAATTAAAAACAATAAGATAGTTATAGCTGCAGTTGCTCCTGCCATCATGGGGCAATTTGGTGAAGATGTATCTATGGATCAACTACGTGCTGCTTTTATTAAAATGGGCTTTACTGATATGATTGAAGTTGCTTTTGCGGCTGATATGATTACTATTAAAGAAGCTGTTGAATTTAACCACCATGTTAATAGTCCTAATGATTTAATGATAACTTCATGTTGTTGTCCTATGTGGGTTGGAATGCTAAAAAAAGTCTATAAAGAATTAGTTCCAGATTTATCTCCATCTGTTTCTCCTATGATTGGAGCTGGAAGAGTTATAAAAAAATTAAATCCAGATGCTAAAGTTGTTTTTATAGGTCCATGTATAGCTAAAAAGGCTGAAGCAAAAGAACCTGACTTAGCAGGAGATATTGATTTTGTTCTAACCTTTCAAGAAATAGATAATATTTTTAAAGCTTTTGAAATTAATCCTAATGAACTTCAAGGAATTCCTTCTAAAGATTATGCATCAAGAGGCGGTAGATTATACGCTCGTACAGGTGGAGTTTCCATTGCAGTTGGCGAAGCTGTTGCTGAGTTATACCCTGAAAAATCTAAGCTATTTAGCTCTGTCAGAGCTGAAGGAGTAAGAGAATGTAAAGAAGTATTAAATAAGGCTTTAAATGGTGAAATTAAAGCAAACTTTGTTGAAGGTATGGGCTGTATTGGTGGATGTGTTGGTGGTCCTAAAGCCATTATCCCTAAAGAGCAAGGGAAAATCGCTGTAGATAACTTTGCTTATCATTCTCCAATAAAGGTAGCAACTCATAGTACTACTATGGATAATGTTTTAGAAAAACTTAATATAACATCTTTGCATGACTTTGAAGATGATACTAAGACAGCAATATTCCATAGAGATTTTAAATAAAAAATTAGTAGCTCTACAATTTTAAATATAGCATTATATATGCACAATAATTATTATATAGTATTTATTTTATAATAATTTAACTATTCTAGCATATGATAAGGAGACACAATGAAATATTCAATAGTTTTTAGCAGTGTAACTGGTAATACAAAAAAATTATCAGAAACAATCAAAAATAAAGTTGATGAGTGTTATTTTGGGAAACCTTGTGATGAAGCACTTGATGCAGATGTTATATTTGTAGGGTTTTGGACAATAGGAAACTCTTGTGGATCAGATATTAAATCATTTATAGAGAAACTTTCTGGCAAGAAGGTATTTATATTTGGAACTGCTGGGTATGATAATACAAAAGAATACTTTAGCGGAATTTTAGGTAGCGTAAAGGATTTAATCCCTCAATCTAATACTATTATAGGAACATATATGTGCCAAGGTAAGGTATCAGATGCTATTCAAAATAAGATAAAAGAAGCTACGCCTGAAAAATTTGAAGCAATTAAAGATAATCTTGTAGAATCATTAAACCACCCAAATGAAAATGATATAAAATTATTAATATCTGAAATTGATAAAATAAACTTATAATGTATTAAATTTTAATTCAAGAGGCTGTAATTTACATTAAATATCTTTCTGTGACAGCCTCTTATATATTGTATATTAAAATATAACCTATAATAAAGAAACTTATATTTATTAATTGCTCACTATTCTTCCCACTTTTTTAAATTTGGATTTTTATCTAATATAGAATAATACTGTGCAAGAATTCCAAACTTTCCTTCTGGATCTAACTTCATATATCTTTCAAACTTTTCTTCTCTATCCTGTAATCTAGACCATCCGTAATGCTTTAATCGTAAGTTACTTAACTCATATGCTAAGTTATTACAATTATATGGCATCCTTCCACAATGTTGAGGTGTTTCTCTAAACAAATATTTATAATTTTCTTGATATCTTATCATAAATAATTTATAAACGTTATGAGCATTCCATAAACTATCTTCTCTATAATGCTCTTCATCCCAGAAATCATATAGTCTAAACATATAACCATCTACTTCAGTATTCTTCATTAAATCTCTTACACTATATTTAAATTTATTTTCAAATATCTCATCAGCATCTAAAAATATTATCCAATCAGGATTAATCTTCATAGTTTCTTCCCACTGTTGCTTCCTTAAGATAACCTCATTGCTAAATTTTGAATCTTTATTTTTTACTAAGGTATATGGTATATCGACTAGCACTTCTTTTATTATTCCAACAGTATTATCAGTACTACCATCATCAATTATAACTGCATTATCAATATATTGTTTAGCATCTTCTAACACTCTTTTTAAAAATCTATTTTCTTCATTTTTAACTACCATTGATAAAGTTAGCTTATTATCTTCTTCTTTTACTTTCCTTACCAAAGGCTTATTTGCAAGTTCCATTTTACCCTCAAATATCCATTTAACTACTTTATAATTTTTATCTTTATCCATCTGTAAAATAAATCTACTTTTATTTTCTTCATAATAACTATAGTTATTTCTATATCCTGATTCACTATAAATAACTTTAATAACTATTTCATTAACGTCATCAGTAAATGCTGTTCTATGTCTTATTATATTTATTTTATTTGTTATTCTTTCTTCTAATACTATCCTTCTATCTATTATTAACCCTATTTTCAATCTAGCTTTTTCTTCTTCTCCAAAATACTCTAGATAATTTAAAGGGATATCTTCCTTATAACTATAGCTTCCAATCCCTTCTAAAGCTATCTTCAATATATCATATGCCTTCTCACTATATATTTGAAAATCTCTAATACTGTTTGATGCTTTATATTGACTTACTTTGTCTAAATCCTCATCTCTATATATATGATGAGCAGGATAATAAGTATCTACATATAATTGAATACCAAGTACAGCTGCTCTTATACAGAAGTGCCTATCTTCACCCCAAAAGGAAACATTATAAATAGGATTAAAATTTACTCCTTTTGAAAGTGCTTCTTTTGATATTAAAGTACATGCTCCAAGACCTCCAACCTTATATGTCCCTGGTTTTCTCAGCATATTAATAAAATCTGCTGTTCTTTTTATAACTTCACTTTCACGTAATCTTTCTCCATGTTCAAAATCATATAAAGTGTACATATCCTTTAGCCAAACTTGTGGCTGCTCATAGCTATTTGGTTTCCATCTTGTCCAAAATATATTTGAAACTATTTCTTTATTCAATGATACCAGTCTTTTTAATGTTTTAGGATTCATTACTAAATCAGAATCTACAAGGAAAAGATAATCATAATCTTCTTTTAAAGCTTTTTCTATTATAGTGTTTTTAAAGTTTGATACTTTTCTTATTAAATCGTTTGACCATCTATGAGTATAATCATCACATATATATAAGGATGTATTTTCTTCACTTTTTAAAATAGTAACTTTCTCTATATCTTCTTTAAACTTATTTAAGATTAATGAAGATTCTTCTATATTATTATCATCAATAAAACAATATTCAATATATAAATTTTCTAAATCTAATTCTTTTAATGATAGAAGGAATTCTTTTAAAATGAAAGGCTTTTGATGAATAGGACTCCCAATTAAAATTCTAATCATTGACTTCCTCCAATTATTTATCTTAATACAATATAGTTTATTCCTACTTATCATATTATGCTTATTTTTAATAAAATAACCTTTAATAAGTAGTTTTAAGTAGAATTTAATAGTAATATCTATTTTTCTATTATTAGCATATTTTATTGATTATCATATTCTATAATAAAGCCATTTTGTTTGGAGGTAACTTTTCTTTGGATACTTTAAGCGTTTGTATTATAGCTAGAAATGAAGAGGCAAACTTAACTAGATGTCTTAAAAGTATAAAAAGTATTGCTGATGAAATAATTTTAATTGACACCGGATCCACTGATAATACTATTAATATCGCCCAAGAATTCAATGCAAAGATAATAAAGTTTCCATGGAATGATAACTTTAGCTCTGCAAGAAATAAGGCATTAGAAATTGCATCTAAAGATTGGATTTTATACATTGATTGTGATGAGTCATTGGACAATAGTCAAGTATCTGAATTAAAAGATATGCTAAATGATTCTTTATATTTAGGATTTAGATTGAAACTTATAAATATAATAGATAATAAACCTTATAAAGGTGAATATTTACTTAGGATTATTAGAAATAACTCTGGATTTTATTTTTCTGGAAAGCTAAATGAAAAACTTAATAATTCTTTATATAATGATTCGTATTTGAATAAAATTTTTAATTTAGAATTTTTATTATATAACTTTGGATATGATTATAGTAAAAAGCAATTAGTAGATAGATGTAATAGAAATCTTTCAATATATTTATCCTATGATGATGAGGAAAAAAATTATTTATATTACTATAACATTGCAAATGAATATTTCCTTTTAAATAAATATAATATAGCAATAGACAACTATATTAAAGCAATTAAACTAAATGATAACTATTATATAAATAGCTATATTTCTTTTTTAATTGTAAAAACTTATTATAAAGCAAAAAAATATAAAAATGCAATTCTTAACGGCGAAAGCTATGTATTTAAAAATGATGCTTTTAGGGAAATTTATTTATTAATTAGTTTATGTTATAAGAAATTAAATAATCTAGAAAAATCAAGAGAAAATCTAAAATTATATCTAGAGCTTTATAATGAAAACTTTCCATATTGTTTTAGCTTAGATTATATAAACTTTAAAAACTTTATTCCAGAAATGCTTGGCTTTAATTTAGAAAACTTAAAAAAGCTTAATTAAAAAAAGAAGGATAAGTATTTCTACTTGTCCTTCTTGTCAATTTTTAATTATAAATAATAAGATTATTAGTGGAACCATTTAAAGTTTTACAAATATAAATTATTAAATAATAGCTTTATTAGGTTATTATCACCTTTTTTTCTTTAAAATTTGTTCTAATACATTTAATCTTGTTTTCCCCAAAATTTGTTTTGGTTTCTTAGCTATTTCATCATCTTTATAGAATTTAGCCTTATTAGCTTCTATTACCATAAATATTTTTTCTTCTAAAGCTTCATCCTCTATGTTACCTTCAAAATAATTGTCTATGTAGTCTCTTAACGCATAGCTAAGTTCTTCCTGATTTTTATAATATAATCTAATTCCACCCTTGTTCAAGAAATTATCCTCCCTAAAAATCTACTTTTTAAAATCCACTTTTTATATATATTTTATACTAAATAATCCTTTAAAACAATATGTATTAAAATTCTTAATTTTTATTTAATTATTATGTGTAAATATTATTCTCATTTTGGAAATAATACTATATTTTTCTGTATAATTGCAATAAAAAATCAAATGATAAAAATTATCAATTAATTTAAAATATCTATTGACATTTTATTAAATAATAATTATTATTAATACATAGTAACTTTTAAAAATGAGGAGGAAAAAATTTATGTCATTAATAGGAAGAAAAATCGAAGAATTTAAAGTTCAAGCTTACCACAATGGTAACTTTAAGGAAGTATCAAAGGAAGATGTTTTAGGTAAATGGTCAATCTTCTTCTTCTACCCAGCAGACTTTACATTTGTTTGCCCAACTGAATTAGGAGACTTAGCTGATCATTATGAAGAATTCAAAAAAATTGGTGCTGAAATATACTCAGTATCTGAAGATACTCACTTTGTTCACAAAGCATGGGCTGATGCAACAGAAACAATAGGAAAAATTCAATACCCAATGTTAGCTGACCCTACTGGAAAACTAGCAAGAATGTTTGAAGTTCTTATTGAAGAAGAAGGTTTAGCTTTAAGAGGAACATTCATAGTTAATCCAGAAGGAGAAATCCAAGCTTATGAAGTTCACCAAAACGGAATTGGAAGAAATGCAGAAGAATTATTAAGAAAAGTTCAAGCTGCTCAATTCGTAGCTGAACATGGCGATCAAGTTTGCCCTGCAAACTGGACTCCAGGTGAAGAAACTTTAGTACCAAGCTTAGATTTAGTTGGTAAACTTTAATATAAAACATAAGGAGGGTTATTCTCTCCTCACTATATATTAATCATACATTAAAAAATTAGCGAGGCAACTCGCTATTTTTTTAATAAACTAATCAATAATTATTATTATTTAATAATAGAATTGAAATCTTAAGGAGGAATTTATGAATAAAATATACGATTTAATTATAATTGGTGGTGGTCCTGCTGGTTTATCTGCTGGTTTATATGCTGGCAGAGCAAGACTTAATACTTTAATAATTGAAAAAGAACATACTGGTGGTCAAATTAATAGTACTGCTGAAATTGTAAACTATCCTGGTATTGTAAAAACAACTGGCCCTAATTTAACTTCAGATATGAGAACTCAAGCTGAAAACTTCGGTGTTAAATTCCAAACAGCTGATGTAATTGATGTTGATCTTTCTGGAGACGTAAAAATTATCAAAACAAATAATGGTGAAATCCAAGGTAGAGCTATAATTATAGCAACAGGTGCTTCACCAAGAAAATTAGGTTTCCCAGGAGAAATCGAATACGGTGGTAGAGGTGTTGCTTACTGTGCTACTTGCGATGGAGAATTCTTTAAGGACTTAGAAGTTCTTGTAATAGGCGCAGGTTATGCTGCTGCTGAAGAAGCCATCTACTTAACTAGGTTTGCTAAAAAAGTAATTATAGTTGCAAGAGAACCTGAGTTTACTTGTGCTAAATCTATAGGTGATAAGGTAAAGGCTAATAAAAATATAGAAATAAGATTTAATACTGAAGTTGTAGAAGCTATTGGTGATGATGTTTTAAGATCTGTAAAGCTTATTAATAATGTTACTAATGAAAGATCAGAATACTTCCCTCCTAAAGAAGATGGAACATTTGGTATCTTTGTATTTGTTGGTTATGAACCACAAACTAAAGTATTTAAAGATAAGATAGAAATGGATAGATACGGATATATCTTAACAAATGAAAATATGGAAACTAATATTAAAGGTGTTTATGCCGCTGGTGACTTAAGACCTAAGCTATTAAGACAAGTTGTAACAGCTGTAGCTGATGGTGCTATTGCAGCAACAGATGCTGAAAGATATGTTGCATCTGAAAAAGAAAGACTTGGAATAATTGAAGAAGAAGTTATTGAAGAAAAAGTGGAAAATAAAAATGAAGTACCTACTTCTAATAATAAGGCTTTATCTGGAAGAAGTAATTTATTAAACGACACTTTAAGAAACCAATTAAAAGGTATATTATCTAAAATAGAAAATAACATTTCATTAGTATCAATAGTTGATGAAAGTAACAAAAAATCAATTGAATTAAGAGATTTAGTTTTAGATATATCTGATTTGAGTGATAAAATTTCTGCTGTAATCTATAAAAAAGGTGAAAACCTTGAAATGGAATCTAAAATTCATGCAGATAAATATCCTGTAGTTGCTTTATTAAATAAAGATAGTAACTACAGTGGAGTTAAATTCCATGGAGTTCCTGGAGGACATGAATTAAATTCATTCATATTAGCTATTTATAATTTAGCTGGTCCAGGTCAAGCACTAAATGAAGATTTACTAAATGAAATTAAATCACTGTCACTGGATAAGAAAACTAACATTAAAGTTGCAGTATCTCTTTCCTGCCATGTTTGTCCTGAAGTTGTAACTGCCGCTCAAAGAATAGCTATAGAAAATCCTAATATAGAAACAGAAATGCTAGATTTATCAAACTTCAAAGATATTAAAGATAAGCATAAAATAATGAGTGTTCCAGCCTTGATAATAAACGATTCTAAAGTTTATTTTGGTGGTAAGAAACTTGAAGATATAGTTCAATTACTTAAATAATAAATATTATTTTTTTAAAGGTATTGCAGAAGATAACAATTATCTATGTGGTACCTATTTTTTTATAAATAATAACCCCTTCCACTAACCAAAATCTATGATATATATATAAAATTCTAAAATATATTTTTAACTATTTAATTTTAAAAATATATAGCCCCATTAAACTCTTTATTTTTAGTTTAATAGGGCTAAAACTTATTTCAGAATCTATTTTTAGCTAATTATTTAGATTCAAGTGCTACATGGGCACTTCCTTTTCTTTTTTCGGTTTCATCAACCACTAAAGCTGCTACTGCAGAACCTGTAACATTAGTTGCTGTTCTCATCATATCGATTATAGCATCTACAGCCATTACCATTGCCATACCTTCTATAGGTAATCCTAAAGTTGATAAAACAACTGTTGTTGACATAGTTGCTGCTCCAGGAACTCCCGCTATACCTATTGAAGATATAACTGTTGTTAATACTATTAAGAAATAATGATACATAGTCATATCCACATTAAATACATTTGCTACAAAAATTGCAACTATTGCTGGATATAATCCACCACAAGCATTCATTCCAATAGTTGATCCAAGTGGTGCTACAAAGCTTGCTATATTTTCAGAAACTTTAGCATTTTCTACTAAACTCTTAATTGTTACAGGCAATGTTCCATAACTACTTTGACTTGTAAAAGCTATAACTTGAGCTGGAAAAATATCCTTAAAGAACTTTAATGGATTTTTTCTTGCAACAAATGCTATTAAAGGAGTATGGACTAAGACAATTTGTAATATACAAGCTATATATACTGCTAATATAACATTAATTAATGATTTTATCGTATCCATACCATTTGTAGCTGCAGCTGTTGTAATTAATGCAAATACTCCATATGGTATAAATTTCAATACTATTCTTGTTATACTTAATACCAATTCATAAGTTGATAAAATGAAATCTTTAAATGGCTTAACCTTCTCTGGATTTTTATTATCTTCAATTACTAAAGCTATTGCTATGAAAAGTGAAAATATTACTATTGGAATTATTTGATTATTAACAACTGATGCCACTGGATTGGATGGTAAAAAGTCTAATAATACCTTTGAAAATGATGGTATTTCCCTAGCTTTAAAACCTTCTGCTCCTACAAAGCTTAACCCTTGTCCTAATTTAAAGATCTTACCAATAATAATTCCTATTATTGCTGCTACACCTGTTGTACCAAGTAATATTCCTAGTGTTTTAATACCAATTGATTTTAAAGTATCTAAATTTTTAAGTCTAATTATACTTGTTATTATTGATACCATAACTAAAGGAACTACTATCATTTTTATTAATGATATATACCCTTTTCCTACTACTTCAAGGAACTTAATATTTTCTTTAAATATTGCACCTAGTATTAACCCTATTGTTAATGCAGTTAACGTTGAATAAGAAAACTTTCCTGTTTTTGATTTTACTAAATAAATTATATAAAGTGCTGCTATTGATAATATAATAGCTAATATTAAATTAATATTCATTTTGTATCCTCCTAATATTTAGTTTAGATGATTTAATATTTAGTTAAATATTTATTTGCTGGCCTGCAAATTTCTTAAGATAATTCTTTAAATATTGTATTTTTAAAATTTTATCTAATAAGTTGATTTTAGATTATCTATACAAGCATTCATATCTTCTAATTAATCTATGAATAGTTTATACACTAATTAATAAATATATTAATTAAATCTGTTGTATAAATAAAAAAACCTACTACCACTGTTTGCACAGAGGCAGAAGGTAAACTTCCACGGTTCCACTCTGATTAGATATAATCAAATATCCATCTCTTTTTAGGTACTTATAATACCTTATCTCTATAATGGGAGAACCCATAAGCCCCTACTTATCATATTCAGGCCTTCGACTCCAAGGTGCACTTCATTAATAAAATTATGGGTTATCTCAGCAACTAACCTTCTCTGTTATAATTATTATTAATTACTTTTCCTCTTCATAATCTTTAATTCATATCGGATTACTATGATTTAATTATAGCATTATTTTATCTATTGTCAATATATTAATTATATATTTAATTTATATATTTATAAGGTATTTTTAACTAAAATGAAAAGGCTGTCGCAGACAGCCCTTTAATGTAAAATTTACTTTTCATTCTCCATATACAAGTCTACATTGCTTTTAGTTACTTTTGTATGTGGTACTTTTATATATTTATTATTTTCAAGCTCCTCTATATCTTGTATATCATTTCCTTTTGCTAATGCTATTGCAATATCAAATATTGCTTGAGCTTGAGCTTTAGAATCACTAATAACAGTACCAATCATTTCACCCTTTTTAACTGATTCCATTGCTTCCTTTATACCATCTATCCCAACAACTGTAGGTTTTTTAGTAAATACATCGCTAGAATTAATTGCATGTATAGCACCAAGTGCCATTACATCATTATTGCTAAATACAACTTCAATTTTATCTCCGAACTCTTTAATCCATTGATTCATTTTACTTATAGCTTGATCACTTTGCCAATTAGCACTGTCATCTGCTAGTTTTTCTAGTTGAACTCCTTTTTCAGTAATAGACTTTATACAATATTCTGTCCTTATTGAAGAATCTTGATGTCCTGGTTCTCCTTCAAGCATTACATATTGAATCTTATTATCTTTATTCTTATCTACTATATCCTTTTTGGAAAGCCATTCATCAAGTACTATCTCTGCTTGTAATCTTGCAGATTGTTCGGCTTGTGCTCCAACATAATATAGCTTATCCCATCTATTCATATCCTCTTCTACTGGTTCTCTATTAAAAAATATTAATGGAATATCTGCTGATTTAGCTTTATCAATTATAGTTGATGCTGCTGTTCTATCTACTAAATTTACACATATAACATCATAATCTTGATTTATAAACTTATCCACTTGATTTCCTTGATTTATCGTACTTCCTTTTGCATCAACAAAGTCAAGTATTATTTTTGATTTATCAACACTTTCATTTTCTTTAACTATTTCTTCTAAATTCTTACTGATTGTAGATATGAAAGTATCATCTTGCTTATAAAGTGTTACCCCTATTTTAATTTCTTTTTTAAATTTAATATTGCTTTCTTTATTACAGCCTACAATAAGAGTAGATATTAGCATTAAGCTAAAAATATTAATTATTCTTTTACCCTTTTTCACCCTAACCTCCTATAAAGCATTAAATTTATCACCTTACAAAGGGAAATAACATCCTTTGATTTTCTTTAGAGTACATATTTCTACTATTGATTATAGTTGATGTTATTATGCTATCATCAATTGATTTTTCTTCAATTTGTGAAACAGAAGCCTTTACACTTAAATATCCAACATTAAATTCATTTTGCATAGCTATTGAATTTATTACATTTTCTTCAATTAAAGATATTATTAAGCTTGTACTACCTGTCCCATATAATTCAACATTATATTTTAAATTGTTAGTACTTAATACATACTTCTTAGCTTTTCCTATACTCTCTAAAATATTTGGCTCAAATGTAATTATTACATCAGTTTCATTATTCTCTATAATTTCTCTAACTTTATTATAAAGTTGTACTTCATCCCTTGGTAATTCTAAGAATTCATAAGTATTTTTACTTTTCTCTATTTCATCTACAAATCCTAAATATCTTTCATTTATGCTACTACAGTTTAAATCACTTTTTATAATAGAAACTTTACTTCTCGTATTTCCATTTCTCACTATTTCCTCTGCTAGACTCTGCCCCAATTCATAATTATCGCATGATATATATGGTATATTTTGCTTAGTTTCTATATTAGATTCAAATAAAACTACAGGTACCTTTTTTCTCACGTTCTCTATAGTACTTGCCATAGCATTATAATCTGTTGGAGATATAAGTATTGCATCTGTGCCATCATTTAATTCTCTCTCTATTAATTCAGTTTGCTCCTTAATACTATTTTCCTCTAAAAGTGTTAAAAATCTTATATTTACGTTCATCTCAGAAGCTGCTTGCTCCATCCCCTCTTTTATTATCCTCCACCCTTCACTATTTTTCCCTCTAATTATTACTGAAAAATTATAAACCTTAACGTCCTTTTTTTTACCTTCATTTAATAATACTAAAAAGGAAGAAATAAGCATTATAAATAAAATTATGAAAACTAATTTCTTTTTTATCTTCACTTTTTATCCTCCTTAATACTATAAAAATCTATAGATGGCATATGAATTCTTATTGTGGTACCTTCATCAGGTTCACTATATATCTCTAATCCATAACTATCTCCAAAGTATAATTTTATTCTCTCATGAACGTTTCTAAGTCCTATTCCTGAACCTTTCTTTTGAACTCCATTTTCATTAGTTAGTAATTTATCTGCAACCTCTTGAGGAATTCCAAGCCCATTATCAATAATATCTATATATAATTCATCATTCTTCAAATAAGCTTGTACGAGAATATCTCCATCACCACTCATATATTCCATACCATGATAAATAGCATTTTCAATCAGTGGCTGAATTATTAACTTAATACTAGTGAGATTTAAAACCTCTTCTTCTGCTTTAATATCATAAGTAAACTTATTTTTATAACGTATATTTTGTATTGTTAAGTAATATCTAGCATGCTCTAACTCATCCTTAACAGTTATTACATTTTTACCCTTGCTCAAACTTATTCTAAAAAATCTTGCTAGAGCTGTAACCATTACTATAGCACCATCATAATTTTCATTTTCTATCATCCATATAATAGAATCTAAAGTATTATATAAAAAATGTGGATTTATTTGCGCTTGCAATGCATTTAATTCACTTTTTCGCTTTGCCTCTTGTTCATTCATTATATTTTCCATTAACATATTCATTTGTTTTACCATTGACTTAATTGCTTTTCCTAAATGTTGAATTTCATAAGAACCACTTTCTGATATATTTAAATTAACTACTCCGTTTTCAAATTCGTTAACTGACTTTTCTAATTCTTTTATAGGATTTGCTATTCTTGATGATACAAACATATTTATTGAAATTAATGTAAATATAGCAAAAAACATCATAAATATAGCAAATACCCTAATTTCATAATAATCAGCTGTAATATCTGTCATTGGTGATATAGCAACTATCTTCCATCCAGTATATCCAACTGTTTTCACTGTTACTAATCTTTTATCACCTTCAAATTTTTCGACGTGATTCCCATCCTCATATTTTGCTGCTTCATAATTATTTTCTTTTATTAAATCAGAATATATTAATTGCTGTCTTGGGTGATATATTATTTCTCCATCTCTATCTATAAGATAAACATATCCATTTTTCCCCATATCAACATTTTTACATATTTGTTCTATACCACTAAAGTTCATATCTACTAAAAGAACTCCACCATTAATTCTACCACTTTCAGTAATTTCAACTGCTCTACTTAAAGATACTACCCAAGTGTATTTATAATTAGGATCATAAAATAAATTTTGCACATGTGGAGTAGAAAAATGTAAATTTTCTCTCTTGCTTATTGCACTTTGAAACCATTCACTTTCTCTAGGGTCAATGTTATTTTTTAATTGTTGTAATGGATACGAAGCTATTACTTCACCATAATCCGAAAATAAGCTAATACTTATTAAATAATCTTTATTGGCTTCATAAATTAAGTCCATTTCTTTATCTATATTTTCATCTGATAAATCTGTTTTCTTTATAGCTCTATAATATATAGTATCTGATATCTTCATCATTTTTCTTAAGTAGCTATCTAAGTTTAAGTTTACTTGCTCTAATATAGATTTATTATTTTTTAAAACCATTTCTTCTGTTGAGTTAGTAAATCTTAAGTAAAGAGCTCCACCTACAACTATCATTCCAATAACAGCTACTATTGTAAAAGATATAGATATTATATATTGAATACTAGCTTTTTTATAATAACCGATTATTTTACTCTTAATAGAATTTAGCATATTAACTCACTCAGTTCTTTCTATATCTTGATGGCGCTATTCCAAATTTCTTTTTAAATACATAACTAAAATAATTTGCTTCTTGATATCCTACCTTTGTAGCAATCATATATGTTTTATCATCAGTAGTATTTAGTAATTTCACAGCTTCTTCTAGTCGTACTGAAGTAAGATAGTTTACAAAGCTCATATCAGTTTCCTTTTTAAATATAGTAGAAAAATAAGTTGGACTCACATGTAATTCTGAGCATAATTTTTCAACTGATATTTCAAAATCATTGTAATTTTCCTTTATATAACTTTTGGCCTTTTCCACTAAAAGCATTGAGGAATTAACACGTTCCTTCTTTATAAGCTTATTTAGTTTAATAGACTTATTTATAAACCATCCTTTTATTTCTTCTATAGAATCTAAACGGTCTAATCCCATATAACAATTAAAATTTTCACCAAATACGTCGTTAATTTCTATATTATATGTTTGCGTTAACTTAAGCATAGATGTCAGTATCTCCATTATATAAATTCTATACTTTTCCAATGGTATACAAGATTCTTCAACTACTTTAAATATACCATTTACAACTTCTTGTATTTCACTCTCTGTAGATAATTTTATAGTATTTAAAAATTTAACTTCATCTTGCTCATCAAATTGTAATTGAATTGAATTGTCTGGTTCAACATCATCAATATATATAGTTTTTCCATTACCCAATATCGGTCTATAATTTAATGCACTTTGAGCTGTGCTATAAGAAAATCTTATTTTTGATATATCATCACATATCCTACCTACCCCTGCAGATATAGTACCTCCAAATACACATTCAAAAACTTTACAAACTTCATTTAACCCTTTTATAAAGTTCATTATGTTATCCTTTTCATTGAAACTATTCAAAACTACAACCTTATCTAAATATGGAAAACTTATAAACTTGCAATAATTCTCCATCGTTTCATCTACTATATTTTTTATTGATATAGATAATAAACCAATATCATTTTGTAATTCTAAATCTTCTTCATTAGAGCTTATATTTCCATCAACACCTATTATTGCAACTGATAGATACTTTTCTATAAAATCTAATCCTAACTTTTTCTCATCTTCTATCCACTTTTCTCTAGTTATTCTTCCTTCTAAGGCTCCAATAAGAAACTGCTCTCTTATTACAGGAATACTTTCTACATAATGATTCCTTAATGTTTCCACATTTCTTTTTGCATCATATTCCTTGTCCAATTTTTCTTTTAATCTCTTTAGAACTTCTATAAGCTCAATTGAATTAATTGGCTTTAAAACATACTCAACTACATTTATCTTTATTGCCTTATGTGCATATTCCAAATCATCAGAGCCAGAAAAAATTATTATTTTTGTAGAAGGCATTATATCCGTAACTTTTCTACCTAACTCTAACCCATCCATAAAAGGCATTTTTATATCTGTCATTATTACATCTGGATGCAACTTTTCTGCCATTTCTAAAGCATCTTGTCCATTTTCAGCATCACCTACAACAATAAATCCATGTTCTTCCCAATTAATTTTTTTTATAACTCCAAGTCTTATCTCCTCTTCATCATCTACAATCATCAGTTTATATAACCCCATAAATAATCCTCCTATATAAAAACTATAAGTTTCTAAAAGAATAAATTTGACTAACAGTATCTCTTTAGCAATAGTTTTAATAATTATAATTTTAAATCCCCTTTATACCTATTTAATAATTATTATACCTAAGATTAATATAACACCTTATGCAAATAATTAAATATGTATGCACATTTTTATAATTTCAACTCTTATATAATAAAATCAAATTTACATTTTCAAAAAAATTGGTAATTCAAAGTTAAACCTAAATTTTCTAAATCTTAAAATTAATTATAACATATTTTTGTAATAATTTTCATGTAAATATTCTCAAACAACAAAAATAGGATGAGATATGTTTATTCTCATCCTATTTCTATGATTAATATTATATTTTTATACTAACGCTCCTATTATCAATGATAATGCTAATAATACAAATAATACTGCAATAACTCTATCCATTGTTTTAACTGATACATCTAAATTTCCATATAATGTATCCCTCATATTTTTCTTAGGAACTTCATCTACTTTTTCCTTTACAGCTTCATTTTCCATTTAACATCATTTCCTTTTTAAATTATTTTTTAGCTATATATTTTCTTACGTCTAATGAAACAGCTACTATTATTATTAAACCTCTTATTATATATTGCCAATAAGCATTTACTCCAATGAAGTTTAATCCATAGTTTATAACTTGAAGTAATACAGTACCTATAAGAACTCCTGGGATTGTACCAATACCACCTGTAAAGGATACCCCACCAACAACACAAGCTGAAATTGCATCTAATTCATAATTAAATCCGGTACTTGTTGTTGTAGATCCTGCTCTAGCTGCTTCTAGGAATCCAGCTAATCCATAAAGTACACCTGATATTACAAATATAATCATAATATTCTTAACTAAGTTAACACCTGAAACTGCTGCTGCTTCTGGATTTCCCCCAATAGCAAACATATTTTTACCAAGCTTTGTTTTATTCCATACAAACCACATAATAGCTGCAACTATTGCAAGATAGAATACTAAATATGGAATTTCCACACTACCTAACTTTAAGTAACCATTAACGAATCTTGTATATCTTTCATCTAAGTTAGCAACTGGTTGAGCTCCTAGTGGAGGTCTATCAATATATAAACATGATGCTCCATAAGCTATAAGTTGAGTACCCAAAGTAATAATAAATGCATGGACCTTGAGCTTCGCCACCCCGAATCCATTTATTGCACCAAATATACCACCTATAACTATTGCTAAAAGCATTGGTAATATTAGTGGTAATGCTGGTAGATCTGGATACATTCTAGCAGCATATGTTGTTGATTGTAATAATGATGCTGATATTATAGCTGTAAAGCCTAATATACGTCCTGCTGAAAGGTCTGTACCTTGAAGTACTATAAGTCCTGCTACCCCTAATGCAAGGATACCACGTGTTGATGCTTGACTTAAAATATTAGTAAAATTCTTCAATGAAAGGAACCCTGGTTCCTTTATAACAAAGAACACTATCATTATAAACAATACTATATATAGTGCATAATTTAGTAGGAAATTTTGTAAAGACTCTTTATTAAATTTAACTTTGTTCATAAGTTACACCTCTATCCTAAATATATTTAGCAGCCATAGCCATAATATCTTCTTGTGACAATTTATCTGCCTCACCTATCCCTGCTACTCTTCCGTTTGACATTACAAGTATTCTATCACATATTCCTAATAATTCTGGCATTTCAGAGGATACAACTATAACCCCTTTGCCTTTATTAGCTAAATCTATAATAAGTTGATAAATTTCATATTTAGCTCCAACATCTATTCCTCTTGTTGGCTCATCCAATAGTAGTATTTCTGGATTAGTTAAAAGCCATCTTCCTATGATTACTTTTTGTTGGTTACCTCCTGAAAGAGTTCTAATAGCCGTCTTTTGACTTGGAGTTTTTACCTTCATACTATCTATTGTCCATTTAGTATCTTCAGTCATCTTTTTATTATCTAATACACCAAATTTACTATATCCATCTATATTAGCAATCATTGTATTAAATTTTATATCAAGTTGTCCAAATATTCCTGTTGATCTACGTTCTTCTGTCAACAATGCAAATCCATTTTTTATTGCTCTTCTTGAATCTGTATTTTCAACTTTCTTACCATGTAATATTACTTCGCCTTCATTATGACGAGCTATTCCAAATATAGTTTCTAATAATTCCGTTCTTTTTGATCCAACAAGTCCAGCAACCCCTAAAATTTCTCCTTTTTTAAGTTCAAAAGATACATCCTTTATAGATGGTTGATATGTACCAGTTAGATTTTTCACTTCTAATATTACCTCTCCTGGCTTATTTGTCTTTGGTGGGAATCTATTAGTTAAATCACGACCAACCATTAACTTAATTATTTTATCAGTTGTAAGATCTTTTGCAGGAATTGTATCTATCCATTTACCATCACGCATTATTGTAACGTCATCGGAAATTTCAAGAATCTCCTCCATTTTATGAGAAATATATATAATACCGCAGCCTTTAGCCTTTAATTTATTAATTATTCTAAATAAATGCTTAACTTCTTCTGTAGTTAATGATGATGTTGGTTCATCTAAAACTAGTATTTTTGCATTGTATGAAACTGCTTTTGCAATTTCAACCATTTGTCTTTGCGAAACAGATAATTTTGCCATTTTAACCTTTGGATTAACATCTATTTCAAGTTCATCTAATATTTTTTTAGTTTCTTCATACATTACTTTTTCGCTTACAATTCCAGCATTTCCTGGATATCTTCCAAGCCATATATTATCCATAACATTTCTTTGTAAAACTTGGTTTAATTCTTGGTGAACCATAGCAACGCCATTATCCATTGCTTGCTTTGGATTAGAAAACTTGCTTTTTTCACCATCTATTAAAATTTCTCCACCATCTTCAATATAAACACCGAATAAACATTTCATTAAAGTAGATTTACCTGCTCCATTTTCACCCATTAAAGCATGTACAGTTCCTGGTCTTACTTTTAATTGGACATTATCTAGCGCTTTAACCCCTGGAAATTCTTTACATATATCTGTCATTTCAAGAACATATTTTGTATCTGCCATAACTTACTTCACCACTTTTCTATTATTTATTAAACTGCATAGTGAAAATACACTATGCAGTTTAGAGGAAATTTATTTGTTTATATTATTTAACATATTCTTGATATGGAATACGTACAGCAACTCCTGTATCATCAAATTTATATGAAGTACCTTCTACAGCACTCTTTCCACCAGCTAAGTTCATTCCAGTTTCATATAATGCTTTTGCCATTCCTTCTGCATCTTGAAGAACTGATCCTAACATAAATCCTTTTCCAATTAAGTCTTGTGCTGCTGCTGTAGCATCAACACCTACAACTGGGATAGTTTTTGCAGCATCACCATTGTTATAACCTTGAGCTTGTAATGCAGCTATAGCACCTTGAGCCATACCATCATTATTAGCAATTACAGCTTCAATCTTGTCACCAAATTTTGAGAACCATGCTTCAGTAGCATTTTGTGCTAATGCTTGGTCCCAGTTACAAACTTGAAGTGCTAATTCTTCTGTCTTAACTCCTTTATCATTTAAAGTTGAAACAGAATATTGAGTTCTTGCAACTGCTTCTGGATTATCAGGTTCACCTTTTAGCATTACATATTGTAATACTCCATCTCCATTCTTATCTATAGCAGCTTTATCTTTTTCCCATACCTTTGACAGTATTTCTCCTTGCATAACTCCAGCTTCTTTTGCATTTGTTCCAACAAATATAGCCTTGTCATATGCCTTTATTGAATCTGCTGATGGTTCTCTATTGAATAGTACTACAGGTTTCTCTGCAGTTTTAATCTTATCAATTACTGTAGGTGCAGCTCCTGTATCTACTAAGTTAACTAATAAAAGATCTACATCTTTTTGAAGTAATGTATCTATACTGTCATTTTGAGTAGCTTGGTCACCTTTTCCATCATAGAAAGTGAACTCAACTTTATCTGGATTTTCAGATTGTATTTTTTCTAAACTTTGACGAACTGTAGAAATATAAGTATCATCGAATTTGTATAAACATACTCCAACCTTAACCTTGTCTCCTTTTGAAGTATCTCCACCATTAGAACCTCCACTATTTCCACCACAGCCAACTAATGAAGCTGTAACCATAACAGTAGCCATTGCCATTGTAAGTAATTTTTTAACCTTTTTCATATTAACCCTCCACCTTTTATAAAATCGTTAACACTTAATTGATTTCGTTTACATCTATTATTATAAATTTATCTTGTAATAACTTCCATACGAAAAACTTAACACTTCTATCGAAATTCTTAGATAATAATTTTATATATATTTTAATAATTTGAAAGAACTATCCTTTTATGATAAAATTTAAAATTGCAATTAAATATATGAGGTGATTAACGTGGATATAGAGTATCTATCGAAATTTATTAAGGATTCTTGGAAAGCATTCCGTCCCTTTTCATTAACATTAGCAATTGGATCTACCACTCTTGGTATTATTGCAGCTGATAAAATGGGATATATTAATTGGGCTAGTAATAATGATATTTTTTTGGTTATCATAATAACAGTAGCTGGGCTTCTAGCTCAATCAGGAGCTAACCTAGTAAATGATTATTTTGAAGGAAGTTTTAGATATTATAGGCCAAGCGGTAGAAAAGTTAATTTTTTAGGTGTGACTAGGACTTATTTTGATATTTATGTTTTTCTTTGGGCAATGTGCTGTTTTGCATTAGCTTCTTTAATTGGATTATATCTTATATACATAACTGATTTTAAAATGTTTATTATAGGTTTGATAGGAATATTTGGTGCTTACGCTTATACAGGAGAACCCTTTGTATTTAAAAGAAAAGGTCTCGGAGTTCCAATTTCTTTTATAACCATGGGTCCTCTAATGGTATTAGGTGCATCTTATCCTTTTACTAAATCTATAAGCATATACCCTATACTACTTTCATTACCTGCTTCATTTCTTATTCCAGCGCTAATGATAAGTAATGAAATGAGAGATTTTAAAAGAGATGCTAATTTAAGTCTTGGAACGTTAAGTGTTAGGATTGGTAGTAAATATAGTACATATATCTATAGATTTTTAGTTTTTGGTTCATATTTTTTAACTTTAATATATGTTATATCAGGATTTTATCCTATTACTTCTTTATTAGTATTTTTAACATTTCCAATAGCACTAAAAGCTCATAGATCAGTTTGTAAATTTGAAAAGCTTGGAATCCCTTATACAAATAATTTACATTGGACATTTACTCTTATCTTAATATTAGCATTATTTTTAGGATAACTCTTATTAATCCAGATTATAAAGTAAATCTTTAATAATACATCTTCTTTTTACATATAATAATTTATATATAGAAAGGAGATGTATTTTTATATGAAAAAAGGAACAAAAGTATTAATAGCTGTACTTGTAGTTATTGCAATATTAGTCTTTCCTATAATATCTAGCTACAATAATTTAGTATCTCTAGAGCAGCTTGTTAGTACATCAGAATCTAATATAGATACTCAATTACAAAGGAGATCTGACTTGATACCTAATTTAGTTAATACAGTTAAGGGATACGCATCTCAAGAAAAGGATATATTCACTGATATAGCTAATGCTAGAAGTAAACTTTCAGGTGCAGCAAACATATCAGAACAAGCAAATGCAGATAGCCAATTGTCAAATGCTCTTTCTAGATTATTAGTTGTTGTTGAAAGATACCCTGATTTAAAATCTAATCAAAACTTTCAGGACTTAAGTATTCAGCTAGAAGGAACTGAAAATAGAATAGCTGTTGCAAGGCAAGATTATAATACAGCTGTAACTAATTATAATACTAAAAGGAGAAGATTCCCTACTAATATAATTGCTTCATTATTTGGATTTCAAGAAAAACCACTTTATAAAGCAAGTGATGGTGCTAGTGAAGTACCTTCAGTTGATTTCTCCAGATAAATATGAATATTAGTGATAAATTCAAAAAATTTTTAGTATCTTCTCTATTATTAATACTAAGTTTTTCATTACCAGTTTCAGCAGCTACTAATTATCCTTATCCTACAAATTATAAATATGTAAATGACTATGTAGGTATATTAAAATCAAATGAAATAGAAACAATTATATCATTGGGTAAAGAACTTGAAGATAAAACTGGAGCTCAATCTATTATTGTAATCGTAGATACTACAGATGATATTCCAATTGAAAATTATGCTATAAATTTATTTCGCTCTTGGGGAATTGGACAGAAAAATAAAGATAATGGTTTATTAATTCTAGTTGCTATAAATGATAGAAATTGGCGAGTTGAAGTTGGAAGAGGTTTAGAGGGTGCTATTCCTGATGCTCTTAGCAATAGAGTTATGCAATCTTTAGCTAAGGAGGATTTTAAGGCTGAGAATTATAGCTCTGGCATAATAAAGAGCTATAGTGCTTTTACTGATTTAATTGCTAAAGAATATGGAGTTACTTTAAGTAAATCTTTAAATATATCAATTCCAAAGGAAGCACAAGAAACATCACATAACTTTGCAGGAAATATTTTAATAGTAATAATAGTCATTTCTTTCTTGTTAGATTTATTTTTTAACCGTGGTCGAGTTTCCTCTTCACTACTTCAAATTATCTTTTGGAGCAATATAGGAAGAAGAGGTGGTCCTCGTGGTGGAGGTGGCTCTGGTGGATTTGGAGGTTTTGGCGGAGGCTCTTCTAATGGAGGCGGCTCCTCTGGAAGCTGGTAAATTAGAATCTACTATAATAAATTATTAGATAAAATAGAAAAAATCATGTATATAGAATATTTAATTCCTATATACATGATTTTTTATTTGCTTCTTTATTTCATATATTCCTTTGTCTCTGTTTTTAATCCTTTTTTTCTTAATTTACTTTCTATAAACTCCTTAACTATAGAGTAGAAAATAGCAAATAGAGGAACTCCTATTATCATTCCAACTATACCTAATAATTTTCCTGCAACTAATATAGAAAATAATATCCAAAAAGCTGAGATACCTATTGAATCTCCTAAAATCTTTGGTCCTATTACATTTCCATCTAATTGTTGTATAAATAATATTATTAATAAGAACCATAAAGCTTGAACAGGTGATACAAATAATATTATTATAAATGATGGTATTGCACCTATAAATGGTCCAAAGAAAGGTATTATGTTAGTTATACCAACTATAACTGAAACCAGTATCGTGTATGGCATTTTAAATATAGTTAATATTATAAATGTTAATACTCCTATAATTAAAGAATCTATTATCTTTCCCACAAGAAATCTTCCAAATGTATAGTTACTTCTATCAACTAGTTTTATAATTTCATCTGCATATGATTCCGGAAATAATCCATAAGTTATTTTTTTGCTTAATGCACATAACTTTTCTTTATCTATTAATAAGTATACTGATACTATTATACCTAAAATCACATTCCATATACTTGATGCAACACTTGCTAAAAATCCTCCTAATGCAGGAATTAAATTTGTTGCAAATCTAATTATATAATTAACTAAGCTATTAAAGTTATCTATTAAAACCTGAGAATACTGATCTTCTATATTTAATTTCATTATTATTTCATTTACAAAATTTGTAGTGTTAGTTATATATGAAGGTATATCATTTACTAACCCAACAACACTATCAATTAACTGAGGTAATAAGAATTTAACAAACATACTAATTATAAAAAAAGTAGTTATATAAGAAAATAAAATAGCTAACCCTCTTTTTGATTTTAACTTTATCTTTTTTATGTATTTTGTTTCAAAAACCTTATTTTCATAAAAGTTTAATAAAAAATTTACTATATATGCAATTGAAAATCCAATTATAAATGGCTGCATAACAACTAATATAGAATCTAGCTTATCAGTAAAAATAGTTACTTGCGATATGGCTAAATAAAATAATATAACTGAAATTGCAACTATAAATGAATATATTGCTATGGTTGTGTATTTACTATTCCAATTTACTTTCATTATATACCTCTCTTTACTATAATTTTTTTATGTTAAGACTTTTTAATACAATTATAATGTATTTAGGCTTAAAATTGTCAAATTTAATGAAATTTAATTAATTATTCATTATTATAATATTAATCTCATGTAAAATTATAAGATATGTTACTCATAATCTACACTTTATACTTATATTTTTAATGTATTAATTTTCATAAAACTATAAATATCAAAAGGGTTGCCTAAAAATAGACAACCTTCTTATTAAATAAATAATAGCAAGCTCACTGCCATTACTATCATTCCTAAAATTAATCCATATATAGATAGGTGATGCTCACCATATTCCTTAGCTGCTGGTAATAATTCATCTAGTGATATAAATACCATTATTCCGGCTACCATAGCAAATATTATTCCGAATGTTAAATCATTAAAGTAATTTCTTAAAAATACATATCCTACAATTGCTCCAATTGGTTCTGACATTCCTGATAAAAAGGAATATATAAATGCTTTTTTCTTATCTCCTGTAGCATAGTAAATTGGTACTGAAACTGATATTCCTTCTGGAATATTATGAATTGCTATAGCTACTGCTATAGGTATTGCTATTTTCATATCTCCTAACGCAGATATAAATGTAGCTAGTCCTTCTGGAAAATTATGAATACCTATTGCTAATGCAGTAAATACTCCTGTTCTTAAAAGTCCACTAGTATTCTTTTCATTACTTCCTTCTGTTGGAAGCGACTTAACTTCATGTGGATTTTCTCCACTAGGTACAAATTTATCTATTATTGCAATTAGAAACATCCCTACAAAAAATGAAATTACAGTTAAATAATTTCCTGATCTTTCTCCTAATGCTAATACTAATGAATCTTTTGCCTTTGGGAATATCTCTATCATTGATACATATATCATAACTCCAGCTGAGAAACCTAAACTTATGGATAAAAACTTCTTATTTGTATTCCTTGCTAAGAACGCTATTAAACTTCCTATACCAGTGGCAAGTCCAGCAAATAATGTTATCAAAAATGCTATTGTTACATTACTCATATTTTACCCTTTCAAATTAATATATTCTATATATTAATTTTACACTAAATGATAATATTTTTCAATTGAAATTATATTTATTTTCTAAATATTCGTAAATGTTTTTCATTTTTTTATTAAAAATTCTTGCTAATATATATATTGCTATTGTATATATTGTTACCAATACCTCTAAATTTATAAAATAATTATATCCTTCCCCTAGAACCTCAAGAATAGTCCCTTTCGCTGCTAAATTTGAATTAAACAATATAAAAAAATAATTAGTATTAAATTTATGATTAAATATTCCAATTATAATACCCATTATCTGTAATAATATATATAATTTTATTACCTTCGATTCCTTTAGATAATATCTATGTATCAATAAAAAGTATATTGGAATTACTATTATTGAAATATGCGATACCATAAACTGATAATATTTAAAGTACATACTTGATAATGACGTATCCATAGATATTAAACTAGCTATTCCCCCTATAGCACCATAACAAATAACAAAGTCATATATTTTTTTACTTCTAGTAAATCCAAGAATAATACATAAAATATTTGCAATATAGCAAAGATGTAGAGGTAAATTATCTACTTCTATTCCATTAATCAACCATGTGATCAAATAATAAAATATAAATATAATTGAAGATAAACCTGTTAATGTATATCTTATTATTTTTTCAACCTTATAATTTTTTCTTATTTCATTTCTATAAACTATTATTAATATTATTATTAATATCATTATTATTATTGGAGCAAATTGCTCACTATTATTCATTTGATAGTTTTTACTTGGTCTTTGCAATATAAAAAAATCTTTCATATATATCTCTCCTCTAATCTATCAATATGTCATCAATAATAAAATAATTCTAAAAATCAGGACCACCCGTAAAACGGGTGGTTTGCTCTACGCCTATAAGGCTCTGTTA